>OCPI01000009.1_pt1 | contig 172778 bp, 177 predicted proteins | sample 1476291 | NCBI WGS metagenome assembly OCPI01 (sample SAMEA2580054, study PRJEB22360) | human gut metagenome | reverse complement strand
AGCTGATATAGAAGCGGGGGGGGGGGGGTAGCCAGCGCCTGCCAGCGCAGTGGACGGCCGCTGGCGGTGATCCAGCTCGATCTGGATCACTTCAAGCGCATCAACGATCGCTATGGCCATCAGGCGGGTGACAGAGTGCTGTCGACGGTGGCCAGTACCCTTGCCAGCACCGTTCGTGAGGGTGACTTGCTGGGCCGCGTGGGCGGGGAGGAGTTTTGTGTCGTGCTGCCGAATACCACACTACAGGACGCGGTGGCGGTAGCAGAGCGGCTACGCCTGCGAATTCAGGGCCGGGAGGTCTTTTTACATAACAATGTGACGCTGCGGGTCAGTGCCTCGCTGGGGGTCAGTACCAGCGAAGAGCAGGGGGAGTATCAGTTTGAAGCCTTACAGTCGGTGGCCGATCGTCGTCTCTATCTGGCAAAGCAGAACGGCCGCAATCAGGTCTGTTTTCGCAGCGAAGCGTGAGCAAAACGTTTCGCCCGAATCAGGCGAAATGAGATTTTTCTTAAAGTGTTCGACGGGGATCGCGCTATCGAATGAAACCGGTTTGCGGCGAAGCCTTCTCGCATCAGCCCTGCAGCCCTGCTCAAAGCAAAGCGCTAACATTCTCAATAATTTGCGTCATGAATATCGCTTGTCATGCAAAATAATTGAGGATAATGTTTTAACGCATCGGATTTCCCGGTGTAACGAATTTTCAAGTGCTTCTTGCATTAGCAAGTTTGATCCCGACTCCTGCGAGTCGGGATTTTTTTCGCCTGCCGTTAGCGGTTAACTTCACTGGCGCTGAAATCGTGAATATCGAGCTCAAATGCCTCCGCCAGTTCGCGCCAGGTATGTGACCCGCGGCCATCGATGCTGGCGCGCTGTGGGTCGTCCAGAGTGCGATGGATTTCACTTTCGCTAATCTCATTAATCGCTGCCAGTAGCGCATCCACGTTGACATCAACGTCATTTCCGGCCTGGCCAGTCAATCGATTCTTCATCATTACCCCCTCGCTGAGCGTCGCTCAAGCCTCTTTAAGTATAGTCGGTCTAAAAAAACACCAGTCATGGGCCGCGACGCTGCGAGTTGCGTGGTTTTGTTCTACACTGGCTGAAAAATAGAGGAGAGTGAATATGCAGGTGAACGATCGTGTCACGGTGAAGACCGACGGTGGCCCACGTCGATCGGGGGTAGTGCTGGCAATTGAGTCGTTTAGTGAAGGGACGATGTATCTGGTTTCGCTGGAAGACTATCCTTTAGGGATCTGGTTTTTCAACGAAATAGGGCATCCGGATGGGATCTTCGTCGAAAAAGAAGCCTCATAAAACGGGACTGGCGGTACCACCGCCAGTCTGTTTCAACGCAGATTCACCTGAATACCTGACGTTACGTTTTCGGTAAGCCGAACGATATGGTAAATCACCTGCTTATTGTGCGTTTGTATTTTCTTTTTAATATTGCCTTTATGCGATGATACCGTCTTCGCTTTGATGTTCATTTGCGTTGAAATTTGTGACGTGCCGTGCCCGGCCATCCACATTTGCAGCATATTTGATTCTGTTTTACTCAGCGACAACGTCGGTAAATTTAATTGCCCCAGACTGCTATTTTTGTATTTTAGATAATTAACCAGAATAACATCAAGGTCTTTTGGCGTTATCGATTTCGAACTGATCAGCAGGTTTTTCCGTACCCGCAAATAGCGGTCAAAATGAATGTTTGCCAGCGACATAAAGATAACAAACAGCGTCGCCGGGTTTTGTGTAATGATCTGGCGAATAATGCCATTACTTTCATCATCATGCACGAAGCAGTCTTCATTAAGAAACACCACTGCCGGACAACACGACGCGCAATGTTTTTGCAAATCTGTCGCGCAATGGACCTCAACGATTTCCTGTTTTTTTATTCCCCGACTGGTCAGATAACCCGTTAAGCCTAACCGGGTATAACTGCACAAATCCATAATCATCGTTGACATGACCCATCCTCAATCAACACGTAACGATATTCTCTTCACACGCATTGTGCGAAGCAGTCCTTGCGAGCAGTAATAGTAGGTTTACGAAAGAACCTATTAGTTCCGTTAAACTATTCCGCATCTATGCATATAATTTGCCAGGAAAACTCTTAAAGTAAAGTCGAGAACCGGTAGTGTGAGCGGATTAAAAACAAAAAGTGCCCATAGATGCTATGGTTACGCCCCAAACATTATTTTATTTTCGGAATTTCCTTATTTCAAATGAAGGCGGTGCTGCCCGTTCCTGTTTTGCCCGGTTTTTCCGCCGGGAGCGGGGGTGGAAGGCTTAACGCTTTAATGCCACAATACTTTTTTATCGGCTTGTGGGATGAATGATGAAACAGTTAGTTTTTGCGGGCATGGTGGTGGCGCTGGCCGGATGTGTGCAGGTTGATCATTACGATGACGTCGTTAAAGCACCGGCGCCGGCTGGCCTTGAGGGCTACTGGCAATCGAAAGGGCCGCAGAGTGAAATGATGAGCCCTGACGCGATCGCCAGCCTGATCGTCACTAAAGAAGGGGATACCTTCGACTGCCGCCAGTGGCAGCGCGTGATCGCGCAGCCGGGTAAACTGATGAACCGCGATAACCAGATCTACAACGTTACCGCTTCCCTGGATATCTATCCAATCGAGCGTGAGGGCAATACCCTCTCCTACGATCGTATGACGTTGACTCGCGTTGAACGCCTCACCCCTGAGTGCGAAAAGGCGTGGGCCAAAGCGCGTACGACAGGGGCCGTCAGCGCGCCGGCTTCCGTGCGCTGAGGTTCCGGCGGGCCCGTTCCGGCCCGCCAGGTACATCGCCAGCTGACTACAGCACGGCTTCCATCACCCACACGCTCACGCTACCCCCGTTGCAGGTAAAGATCGCGCTACCCTCAGCGTCGGTTTCGACAATCTCTTCCCGGTTGCCGAGAAAATCCCGCCAGCGTTTATTGCCATAGTTCTCGCCCAGCGTCAGGGTTTTTTCTCCCTCATCGCCATTGGACATCACCACCACGCAGCCGGGATCCTCGTCGGTGCCGCTACGGCTGAAGGCAATACAGTTGGGGTGATCGAACCACAGCGTTTGCACGCCATGGGCAAAGCGCTGACGGGCGTCGATCAGTTCATGCAGTTGTTCGATAACGGGCATCTCAATGGCGTAGGTTTGTCCATCGCCGCCGGTATCTTCATAGGATGCGCCGAAAAGATCGGCATAAAAGACCGACGGCACACCATTTTCACGCAGCAGGATCAGCGCATAGGCCAGCGGCTTGAACCAGGGTTCAACCGGCGCCTCGAGGGCCTGCAGCGGCTGCGTATCGTGGTTTGTCACCAACGTCACGGCGTGAAAAGGGTCGGCTTCCACCAGCGTGCCGCTGAATATCTGGCTCATGTCATAATCGCGCCCCTGGCGTGAGGCTTCATGAAATTTCATCTGCAGCGGGGCATCGAACAGCATCGTCTTGCCCTCGACCAGGTCGATATACTGCTGGAGCTTTTCCACCTCATGGGACCAATACTCCGCGACAATAAACAGCGGCTGCGGCGCCACCTCCTGGACGTGCTCGATCCACGCTTTGTAAAACCAGGCGGGGATATGCTTCACGGCGTCAAGACGAAAACCATCGCAGCCGGTCTGCTCCATGACCCAGCGCGCCCAGTATTTGATCTCCTCGGTAACGGCGTGATTACGAAAATCAATGTTGGCGCCCATCAGGTAGTCGAAGTTGCCAAGCTCATCGTCGACCTGCTCGTTCCAGCCTTCACCGGTGTAATCGTTGACGATTTTAAACACACCGTCTTCCGTCGGATTCTCAATGTGGTCGATACCGCTAAAGCATTTGTAGTCCCAGACAAATTGCGAATACTGCCCGGCCCGCACCGGAAAGGTATAGCGAGTCCATGCCTCACACTCAATGATCTCCTCGGCAATCTGGGTGCGATCGTGCTCATCGACGCGCTGCACCTGCAGGGTTTCTTTTTCATCGGCGCCCATTTTGTGGTTCACCACCACATCCAGCAGCACGGCGATATCATGCTCTTTCAGAGCCTTCATCGCCGCCAGCAGCTGCGCTTTATCGCCATATTTGGTGGCGACTGAGCCCTTTTGATCAAACTCACCAAGGTCGAAGAGATCATAGGTGTCATAGCCGACGGAATAACCGCCCGAGGCGCCTTTATAGGCGGGCGGCAACCAGACCATATTGATACCGATTTCATTCAGGCTGGGGGCCAGCGCTTCGACTTCACGCCATAGCTCGCCGCCGGCGGGGTAGTACCAGTGAAAACATTGCAACAAAGTGGGGTTTTTCATCTTCCATGCTCCAGACGTCAACAGGCTGACCTTTGCAGTATGGGAGATATCCCGCAAAACGGGAGAGGAAAGCCCTGATTTTCGCTATACCCTAATCGGGATCATATATAATAAATTGGCATAAGATGTAGCGTAACGATGTTGGTGCCGGGCCGTTAAGCGCCTTACACTACAGGAAAATCCTAACCTTCGGGGTATCTATGAAATTAGCACTTCTGGGTCGTCAGGCGCTGATGGGCGCGATGGCCGTTGTTTTGATGGCTGGCGTTAGCGTGAAAACTTTTGCAGCGGAAAACCTGCTCAATCAGGTTAAAGAGCGCGGTACCCTGCGCGTGGGCCTCGAAGGCACCTATCCTCCTTTCAGCTTCCAGGGCGATGACGGCAAGCTGACCGGATTTGAAGTGGAGTTTGCCAACGAGCTGGCGAAACATCTTGGCGTGAAAGCCGATCTCAAACCGACCAAATGGGACGGTATGCTGGCCTCGCTGGACTCCAAACGCATTGACGTGGTGATTAACCAGGTCACTATCTCCGATGAGCGTAAGAAGAAATACGATTTCTCAACCCCGTACACTATCTCCGGTGTGCAGGCGCTGGTGAAGAAAGGTAACGAAGGCGCGATTAAAACCGCGGCGGATCTGAAAGGCAAAAAAGTGGGCGTCGGGCTGGGCACTAACTATGAAGAGTGGCTGCGTCAGAACGTCCAGGGCGTTGATGTTCGCACCTATGATGATGACCCGACTAAATACCAGGATCTGCGTGTAGGCCGTATTGACGCCATTCTGGTTGACCGTCTGGCCGCGCTGGATCTGGTGAAGAAAACTAACAATACGCTGGCGGTAACCGGTGAAGCATTCTCCCGTCAGGAGGCCGGCGTGGCGCTGCGTAAAGGCAACGACGATCTGCTGAAAGCGATTGACGCCGCGATCGCGGATATGCAGAAAGATGGCACCCTGAAGGCGCTGTCAGAGAAATGGTTTGGCGCTGACGTGACGAAATAACGGTCAGTGGTGAAAAAAGGCGCTCCTGGAAGCGCCTTTTTTTATTTAGCGCGTAACTGTGTGCATAATGAAGCATAACTGAGTCAGGAGGGGCCATGTCACTGCAAAATTTAACCCGCTTTCCGCGTCTGGAATTGATTGGCGCGCCGACGCCGCTGGAGTATCTGCCGCGTTTGTCCGATCACCTTGGGCGCGAGATTTTTATCAAACGCGATGATACAACGCCGCTGGCGATGGGAGGCAATAAACTGCGCAAGCTGGAGTTTCTCGCCGCCGATGCGCTGCGGGAAGGGGCAGATACCTTAATCACCGCCGGCGCGATCCAGTCCAACCATGTGCGTCAGACGGCGGCGGTCGCCGCGAAGCTGGGGCTGCACTGCGTGGCGCTACTGGAAAACCCCATCGGCACCGGGGCGGAGAACTATCTGAGCAATGGCAACCGCCTGCTGCTGGATCTGTTTAATACCCAGGTTGAGATGTGCGATGCCCTGACCAATCCTGCCGAACAGCTCGACGAGCTGGCGACCCGCATCGAGGCGCAGGGCTATCGCCCCTACGTCATCCCGGTCGGCGGATCCAATGCGCTCGGGGCGTTAGGCTATGTGGAAAGCGCGCTGGAAATCGCCCAGCAGTGTGAAGGCGCGGTGGAGATCTCATCGGTGGTGGTGGCTTCCGGTAGCGCCGGTACGCATGCCGGGCTGGCTGTGGGACTCGAACAGCTGATGCCGCAGGCGGAACTGATTGGCGTGACGGTATCGCGCTCCGTCGCTGACCAGCTGCCAAAAGTGGTGGCGCTGCAGCAGGCCGTGGCCAACAGCCTCGAGCTGCAGGCGAAAGCCGATATCATGCTGTGGGATGATTACTTTGCCCCGGGCTACGGTACGCCGAACGAGGAAGGCATGGCCGCCGTGAAGCTACTGGCGCAACTGGAAGGTATTTTGCTCGATCCGGTCTATACCGGCAAAGCGATGGCCGGGCTTATCGACGGCATTACGCAGAAGCGTTTTAAGGATGAAGGACCGATTTTGTTCGTCCATACCGGCGGGGCGCCGGCGCTGTTTGCCTATCATCCTCACCTTTAATACAGAAACGACAGCATGCAAGAAAGTATCCAACTGGTCATCGATTCCGCTCCTTTTCTGCTCAAAGGGGCCGTCTTTACGCTGCAGCTGAGCATTGGCGGGATGTTTTTCGGCCTGGTGCTGGGCTTTATCCTGGCGCTGATGCGCATGTCGCCCCTCTGGCCGGTAAAATGGCTGGCGCGCATGTATATCTCCATTTTTCGCGGCACGCCGCTTATCGCCCAGCTGTTTATGATCTACTACGGCTTGCCGCAGTTTGGCATCGAGCTTGACCCGATTCCGGCGGCGATGATCGGCCTGTCGCTCAATACGGCGGCCTACGCGGCGGAAACCCTGCGCGCGGCCATCGCCTCGATCGACAAAGGGCAATGGGAAGCGGCGGCCAGTATCGGCATGACGCCGTGGCAGACGATGCGCCGGGCCATCTTACCCCAGGCGGCACGGGTCGCTTTGCCGCCGCTGTCCAACAGTTTTATCAGCCTGGTCAAAGATACCTCGCTGGCGGCGACGATCCAGGTGCCAGAGCTGTTCCGTCAGGCGCAGCTTATCACCTCGCGAACCCTTGAGGTCTTCACCATGTATCTCGCGGCCTCGTTGATCTACTGGGTGATGGCGACCGTCCTCTCCTCGCTGCAGAACTATTTTGAAAACCAGCTGAACCGCCAGGAGCGTGATCCGAAATGAGTGCGATAGAAGTGAAAAGCCTGGTGAAGAAATTCCATGGCCAGACGGTGCTCCACGGTATCGACCTGGAGGTACAGAAAGGGGAAGTCGTGGCGATCATCGGCCCCAGCGGCTCGGGTAAAACCACTCTGCTGCGCAGCATCAACTTGCTGGAGCAACCGGAGAGCGGCACCATCCGCGTTGGCGATGTGACCATCGACGCCGGTCGCAGCCTGGGGCCGCAGAAAGGACTCATTCGCCAGCTGCGCCAGCATGTCGGCTTTGTCTTCCAGAACTTTAATCTGTTTCCCCACCGTACGGTGCTGGAGAACATTATTGAGGGGCCGGTCATCGTAAAAGGTGAAGATAAGCAGGAGTCGATTGTGCGGGCGCGCGATCTGCTGGCGAAAGTGGGTCTCAGCGGTAAAGAGAATAGCTATCCTCGTCGCCTCTCCGGCGGTCAGCAGCAGCGGGTGGCTATTGCTCGCGCGCTGGCCATGCGTCCGGACGTGATCCTGTTTGATGAGCCAACCTCGGCCCTCGATCCTGAGCTGGTGGGGGAGGTGCTCAACACCATCCGCCAGCTGGCGCAGGAAAAACGCACGATGGTTATCGTGACCCATGAAATGAGTTTCGCCCGCGACGTTGCCGATCGGGCCATCTTTATGGATCAAGGACGCATTGTCGAGCAGGGAGAAGCGAAAGCATTGTTCGCCTCCCCGCAGCAGCCGCGTACTCGCCAGTTCCTCGAAAAATTTCTGATGCAGTAAACCATGCGCTGACGTGGCGGCTTTCCCGGGGGAGGGCCGCCGCGTACAGCCTGTCTTCCCTGCGGCGCGCCACGCTCCTCGTCACCTCTTTGTGCTATTTCTCCCTGTGGCCGTATACACCGCTTCCCATCCCCCCTTGTAGGGTGTAGAAAATGACGGGAAAGTGAGCACGAGGTTCTGCGCTGAGAACGGGAAAAAGGCAAGCCTTCAGACTAATAAATGCGACACCGACAATATTTTATACATATAAATAAGATTTATGTGTTAGTTTTCTGTATTTATAATAATGATTATCAATCAGGAGTTATTTGCACAGCTATGAGGGACAATGATTTTTTCAGCTGGCGGCGGGATATGCTGCATCAATTTCAGTCCGTGGCCGCTGGTGAGGAGGTTTATAATCTCCTGCAACGAGAAACCGAAGCGCTGGAATATGATTACTACACGCTTTGTGTACGCCACCCGGTGCCTTTCACTCGCCCCCGCGTCACCTTCCAGTCGACCTATCCCCGCGCATGGATGTCGCACTACCAGGCCGAGAATTATTTCGCGATAGATCCGGTATTACGCCCGGAGAATTTTATGCGTGGCCATCTGCCATGGGAGGATGGGCTGTTTCGCGATGCGGCGGCATTATGGGACGGCGCCCGCGATCATGGTCTGAAAAAAGGGGTGACCCAGTGCCTGACGTTGCCCAACCATGCGCAGGGTTTTCTCTCCGTCTCCGCGAATAACCGTTTACCGGGCTCTTATCCTGATGATGAACTGGAGATGCGCCTGCGCATGCTGACGGAGCTAAGCTTGTTGGCGCTCCTGCGTCTGGAAGATGAGATGGTCATGCCGCCGGAGATGAAGTTCAGCCGCCGTGAACTGGAAATTCTGAAATGGACCGCGGAAGGGAAGACCTCGGCGGAGGTGGCGATGATTCTTTCTATTTCGGAAAATACGGTGAATTTCCACCAGAAGAATATGCAACGGAAATTCAATGCGCCGAACAAAACGCAGATAGCCTGTTACGCGGTGGCGACAGGGTTAATCTGAGAGCGCCTGTCGTTCTGCGTGCCAGACGTGACACCGGCTGTCAGGGATACTTTCAGCCGGTACAGGATTACTGACGGTAAGCTTGTTTAATTTGCTTAACGGTGCTGGAGAATACGGCAGCCTGAGCCTCATCTTCCATCTGCGCGATCTGCTTTTCCATTTTAATAATCACGCGACCCGCATCCGCCTGGCCCATCGCCTGCAGCATCAGCGTTATCATCGCTTTCAGGCAGGAGACTTCCTGCGCCAGTTCTTGATTATTTTCTGCAGTGGAAAAATCTGGTGTGCTCATCGATATCCTCGTTTACTCGCTGCGCTAATGCGCCTTACCCAATGTGAAGGCCGCGCAGTATACCACAAGCGACGGGAAAAAAAGGAGTGCTTAATTTCTGTTCTCTCATCTGAGCTGTGAATGATTCAGTGCTTCGGATAATACGTAATAGCCGCCAGGCCGCCATTAATTTATTCCATCTATTTAGCACGTTAATATTTGTTACATATTTTGCTGCGTATTTATGCGCTACGTAATCTGTTGTGTTTTTTGTGCTTTCTGTATGAGGATTGTTAAAAAATAAGACGACGGCAACTGACTGTTCTCAATGACTTTCCACTATGTGTGCACAGACATTGCCATAAATGAGCGGCAAATCGAGGTGAGGGCATTTTTTTGCCTTTTAAATTAGCAATAAAACCCGGTAATATGTGGGAGATAAAGTATCAGTAGCGTTATCCCTCATTCTGGAGATTATTCCTTTGATCAACGTTCTTCTTGTTGATGACCACGAACTGGTGCGCGCAGGGATACGACGCATTCTGGAAGATATAAAAGGGATTAAAGTCGCTGGCGAAGCCTGTTGCGGCGAGGACGCCGTGAAGTGGTGCCGGGCTAATTCCGCAGATGTCGTCCTGATGGACATGAACATGCCCGGGATCGGTGGTCTTGAAGCCACGCGCAAAATCGCGCGCTCCGTGGCGGGCACGAAAGTGATCATGCTCACCGTGCATACCGAGAATCCTCTACCTGCCAAGGTCATGCAGGCGGGGGCGGCGGGCTATCTTAGCAAGGGTGCTGCACCGCAGGAAGTGGTGAATGCGATCCGCTGCGTGGCGTCCGGACAACGTTACATTGCCTCCGATATTGCTCAGCAAATGGCGCTAAGTCAGATTGAACCGGAAAAAACGGAATCGCCGTTTGCCAGTTTGTCTGAACGCGAATTGCAGATTATGCTGATGATCACCAAAGGTCAGAAGGTGAATGAGATCTCAGAGCAGCTCAATCTGAGTCCCAAAACGGTTAACAGCTATCGCTACCGAATGTTCAGCAAATTAAACATTCATGGCGATGTGGAGCTGACCCACCTGGCAATTCGCCATGGCCTGTGTAATGCGGAGTCGTTAGCAAGCCAGTGAGTGATGTTTTTGACGCAAAAGCTTTCCTGAAAACGGTGACCAGCCAGCCCGGTGTGTATCGGATGTATGATGCTGGCGGGACCGTCATCTATGTTGGCAAAGCCAAAGATCTGAAAAAGCGGCTCAGCAGCTATTTCCGCAGCAATCTCGCGTCGCGTAAAACCGAAGCGCTGGTGGCGCTGATTGCGCAGATTGACGTGACCGTCACTCACACCGAGACGGAAGCGCTGCTGCTGGAGCACAACTATATCAAGCTGTACCAGCCGCGTTACAACGTGCTGTTGCGCGATGATAAGTCTTATCCTTTTATTTTCCTCAGCGGTGATACTCATCCACGTCTGGCGATGCATCGCGGCGCCAAACATGCGAAAGGGGAGTACTTTGGTCCTTTCCCCAACGGCTATGCCGTGCGGGAGACCCTGGCGCTGCTGCAGAAAATCTTTCCTGTTCGCCAGTGCGAAAATAGCGTCTATCGCAACCGCTCGCGTCCCTGCCTGCAGTATCAGATTGGCCGCTGTCTGGGGCCGTGCGTGGCGGGGCTGGTCAGCGAAGAAGAGTATGCTCAGCAGGTTGAGTATGTACGGCTGTTCCTTGCCGGCAAGGACGATCAGGTCCTGACCCAGCTCATCGCCAGAATGGAGAAAGCGAGCCAAAGTCTGGAGTTTGAAGAGGCCGCGCGCATTCGCGACCAGATTCAGGCGGTCCGCCGGGTGACGGAGAAACAGTTTGTTTCTAATACCGGCGACGATCTTGACGTTATCGGCGTCGCCTTTGAGGCCGGAATGGCCTGCGTCCATGTGCTGTTTATCCGCCAGGGCAAAGTGCTGGGCAGCCGGAGCTACTTCCCGAAAGTGCCGGGCGGCACTGAGCTGGGAGAGGTCGTGGAGACGTTTGTCGGTCAGTTCTACCTGCAGGGTAGCCAGATGCGTACCCTGCCGGGGGAGATTTTGCTCGACTTCAGCCTTGGTGATAAGACGCTGCTGGCCGAGTCGCTGTCGGAGCTGGCGGGACGTCGAATCAATGTGCAGACTAAACCGCGCGGCGACAGAGCGCGTTACCTTAAGCTGGCGCGCACCAACGCCGCGACGGCGTTAACCACGAAATTGGCTCAGCAGTCGACCATTCATCAGCGCCTGCAGGCGCTGGCCACCGTGCTGGAACTGCCGGCCGTGAAGCGAATGGAGTGCTTTGACATCAGCCACACCATGGGCGAGCAGACCGTGGCGTCCTGCGTGGTGTTTGACAGCAATGGTCCGCTGCGTGCGGAGTACCGGCGCTATAATATCACCGGCATCACCCCTGGCGATGACTACGCGGCGATGAATCAGGTCCTGCGCCGTCGCTATGGTAAAGCGATTGATGAAAATAAAATTCCGGATGTGATCCTGATAGATGGCGGAAAGGGGCAGCTGGCGCAGGCGAAAGCGGTGTTTGCCGAACTGGATGTTCCCTGGGATAAACATCATCCGCTGCTGCTGGGCGTGGCGAAAGGCAGCGATCGTAAAGCCGGCCTGGAAACGTTATTCTTTGAACCGGAAGGCGAGGGGTTTAGCCTGCCGCCGGATTCGCCCGCTCTGCACGTAATCCAGCACATCCGCGATGAATCGCACGATCATGCGATTTCCGGACATCGTAAAAAACGGGCGAAAGTGAAGAGCACCAGCTCGCTTGAGACTATCGAGGGAGTGGGGCCGAAGCGTCGCCAGATGCTGCTGAAGTATATGGGTGGGCTGCAGGGGCTGCAGCAGGCCAGCGTCGAGGAAATTGCTAAAGTACCGGGCATCTCTCACGGTCTGGCAGAAAAGATCTTCTACTCGTTGAAACATTAGGGGCTCTGTAGCAACATAGGGCTAATTTTTACTTACAACAGATAGTTACCCGTCACTATGCAATTTAATATCCCTACGTTGCTTACTCTGTTTCGCGTCATCCTGATCCCGTTCTTTGTGCTGGCGTTTTATCTCCCCTTTAGCTGGGCGCCGTTTGCCTGCGCGTTAATTTTCTTTGTCGCCGCCGTGACCGACTGGTTTGATGGTTTTCTGGCTCGTCGCTGGAATCAGAGCACCCGGTTTGGCGCCTTCCTGGACCCGGTGGCGGATAAAGTCATGGTGGCTATCGCCATGGTGCTGGTTGCCGAGCACTATCACACCTGGTGGGTCACGCTGCCGGCGGCGACCATGATCGCGCGTGAAATAATTATTTCGGCACTGCGCGAATGGATGGCTGAGCTCGGGAAACGCAGCAGCGTGGCGGTCTCGTGGATTGGCAAAGTTAAAACGACCGCACAGATGGCCGCCCTGGTATGGATGCTGTGGCGTCCTTATCCGTGGGTAGAGTGGGCCGGGATCGCGCTTTTCCTCGTGGCGGCGGTGCTGACGCTGTGGTCGATGCTGCAGTATCTGAACGCGGCGCGCGGCGATTTGCTTGATCAGTGATCGTTTCGCCGTTATTTTCAGCAAACGATGCAAAGTTGCGAAAAATACCGTTGACTCACCGCGAGAGATAAGTAGAATGCAACGCATCGAACGGCGGCACAGTCTTCCAGACGATAACAAAATCAAGTGATTAGCAAATAACTTGATAATGCGGGAATAGCTCAGTTGGTAGAGCACGACCTTGCCAAGGTCGGGGTCGCGAGTTCGAGTCTCGTTTCCCGCTCCAGATTAACAGCATCGGCAGTAGCGGGTGCTTCAGTATTAAAGGCGCGTTAGCAAAGCGGTTATGTAGCGGATTGCAAATCCGTCTAGTCCGGTTCGACTCCGGAACGCGCCTCCACTTTCTATCCCGAGCCCGGATGGTGGAATCGGTAGACACAAGGGATTTAAAATCCCTCGGCGTTCGCGCTGTGTGGGTTCAAGTCCCACTCCGGGTACCATTGGGATAAAAGCAGAATAATCAAAGCAATAAGCAGTGTCGTGAAACCACCTACGGGTGGTTTTTTTGTTTCAAAACCACCCATTTCATAATATCACTTCATACTAGTTTTCTCGTCCACCTTGCTCTTCCCCCAGGATAACCGCACCCGGCTAAACCGTCGCGCCTCGTGGAATAATGTCGTTGGGATGATTTCGCTCCCCCAAACCGGCAGGGGGAGGCAAATCGATACTCTGCGTGCCAGAGGCCGGAGGTGAAACCGTCTCTAGAGTTCGAGGTTGAACGAAAGGACTTTCGATATAATTACCATCTCATCCGTAAGCGAGGAGAATTTTCCGGTAAATCTTTCTTCAGACTCAGGTGTCAAACTATATAGTGAATAATTTTCACCCGAAGATATACGCTCCAGTTGAAGATAGGCGGGTTTCTGCAAGGCAAAAGCCAACAGATAGAAATTAGTCGTGTGGTGAGAAAGTTCAGTGACTAATTCAGGGAGTTGCTTTGCTATATCTATTTACTCTCTACAGCAAATCACAAAAAGCTTCCCTTCTTTGCTTTTTAATATGTTTCTGAATCTTTTAACCGCGCGGACGTAATACTCATAATCAGCAGGAGTATTTGGGTCGCGATGCGTGAATATATCATTCAGACGATATTTTTCTTTGTATTTATTGTGGTGTGCTCCGGGTTCTCGCGACTGGCGACGTAATGAGCTGTACTCATTTTTATCTAAAAATGAGGTAAAATCATCCCTCAGGCAGTCGATAATCATCGCTGGACAGGAAAATAGCCAGTCAAAAGGCAGTGATATCTTTTTCAGGTTGAATTTTTTCAATGTCCATGAAGTTAAACAATGGCTGCCCAGGGAGACAATATGTTTGACGTGCATTGAATCATCAGGAGCACTCTCTGTTAACGCTTGTGGTGTGTAACTGAATTTATCAGATGACATTCTGGATTTCGTGAAAGCAATAAACTCGTCGCTATGCATCAGCGATGAGTTAAGAAATTCTGCTGATTCTGCAAGTGACTTATTAGCAATGGCGTTGAGGTAGTTTTTCAGACCATCGCTATCTGCCGGTCGACCGAGTAGCGTTTTATAGGTTGTTTTTATTAGATGTATTTTTAAGTAATTTTCTTTAATGTCATATCTCATTTTTTATCCAATTGAAGCTGTAGTCTTTCTTTATTTTATTGCTGCTAAAACAGGTAGGCATACAAATCGTGTGGGATTATGTCAAATAGACAGGATATTGGCAATCGAGGAAATACGGGCGGCTACAGAGAACGCGGTTATTGAAGACGCTCGCCAGAATCTACGGATCCTGATGCCTGAACTGACAGGGAAAATATCCCGGAGGAGAGCATCGCACGCAGGCGAATGAATCCATCACGCTCAGCGGCGATCGTTCATTTGTCCCAGGACAAAACGATCTCTCCTTGCTACTATCAACCGGACTTTTATCCCAGCCTGCCGGAGGCATCATGTTTACAGGGCTTTGCGCATTTCCGCTGACGCCGCTGCATCAGCAGCATCTTGATGAAAAGGCGTTTATCCGTATTCTCTCTCGTCTTACCGATACCGGAGTCGACTCTCTGGGCATCTTAGGCTCGACCGGCAGCTACGCGTATCTGAATCGTGAGCAGCGCAAGCGGGTGGTGCAGGTGGCGAAAGCGCATGTTGGGTCGATCCCGATGATGGTTGGCGTCGGCGCCATCGCTACCAGCGAGGTGCTGCGCCTGGTGGAGGATGCCCAGCAGGCCGGGGCGGATGCGTTATTACTGCCGATGATGTCCTATCAGCCGCTTTCTGCGGAGGAGATCTTTGCCTTCTACGAAGAGGTCTGTCGGCACGTCTCGGTTCCGGTTTGCCTGTATGACAATCCCCGCACCACTCACGTCACGCTGGCGGATGAGCTGCAGGGGCGCATCGCCGCCTTGCCGGCCATCGCTTCGATTAAAATTCCCGGCTTGCCTGAGCCGCAGGCGAGTGAGCGGGTGGCAACGCTACGCCGTCATCTTCCTGCCCGCGTTACGCTTGGCGCCAGCGGCGATGCCTTGGCGACGGCGGGATTGCAGGCCGGTTGCCAAGTCTGGTACTCGGTTTTCGGCGGGCTCTTTCCCCAGCTTTCAGGGGCGCTGGTAAGGGCGATTCGTTCTGGCGACGCGGCACGGGTTGCGGCGCTGAATGCGCAACTGGCCCCTCTCTGGCGATGCTTTGACCGCTATGGCGGCAGCCTGCGGGTAATCGCCAGCGCGGCGGCCATTCTGGGGCTGTGCGACCCTGACTGCCTTCCCCGCCCCTTGCTGCCGTTAGGGGAGGAGGCCATTCGCGACGTGGCGGCGGCGCTGCACGGCCTGGCCTGATGGGCATGGGAAGGCGGATTGCCGCGCCTGGTGGCTTTCTGTCGGCAATTCGGCTACTGTAGGCCCGATTTTTACCATGCGAGCCTGTGAATGAATACCGGACCTTTAAACGAAAACGAACTGGAATGGCTGGACGAGACGCTGGCGAAATACGCCACCGAAGGCGCTATTCTGGATGTGTCTGAACTGGATGGCCTGCTGACGGCTATCCTCTCTGCGCCGACCGATATCGAACCAGCCCAGTGGCTGGTGGCGATCTGGGGCGGGGCGGATAATGTGCCGCGCTGGGCCAACGACCGCGAGCGCGATCGCTTTGTCGATCTGACGCTGCAGCATATGAGCGACATCGCTGAACGCCTGGAGTCCTATCCCGATCAGTTCGAACCGCTGTTTGGCACCCGCGAAGCGGAAGGTCAGGAGCTGACGATCGTCGAAGAGTGGTGCTTTGGCTACCTGCGCGGCGTAGCGCTGAGCGACTGGTCGACGCTGCCCGCTGAACTTAAGCCGGCGCTGGACGCTATCGCGCTCCACGGCAGCGAAGCGCAGTTTACCGCGCTGGATAATCTGACGGCGGATGAGTTTATTGACAGCATCGACCGTATCACGCCGGCGGCGCTGGCGCTTTACCAGTACTGGATGGCGAATCCCCTGCCGGTGGTGGTTCCGCAGCCGGTCAGAAATGAGGCGAAGGTCGGACGCAACGATCCCTGCCCGTGCGGGAGCGGAAAAAAGTATAAGCAGTGCTGCTTAGCAAAATAAAACCAGGGGCCAGCCGGCCCCTTTTTTATCCCACCGCAGGCAGCAGTCCGGCGACGATACTGAACTGAATCGCCACAATACCGATCCCGCACAGCAGAACCAGCCACAGCGCCGGCGCGCCGCCGACCACCCGCCAGGCAGCCTGCGGATGTTGTCGGCGGCTCTTCATTGCCAGCAGGGCAGGCAACATCAGGGCCAGCACGGCGAGTGCCACCCCGGCGTAGCCCAGGGCCATAACAAAACCGCGGGGATAGAACAGGGCGAACGCCACCGGCGGCAGGAAGGTGATCGCGCCGCTCTGCAGACGTCCGCTGACGCTGTTTTTGCGTTGAAACACATCGGCCAGGTAATCAAACAAGCCGAGCGAGACGCCGAGGAATGAGGTCGCCAGCGCGAGGTCGGCAAACAGGTGCACGGCCAGCTCCACGTGCGGCGACGCCACCACTTCGCGGATCGCCTCCAGCAGACCGTTCAGACCGGCGTTTTTGGCCAGCAGCGCGGTAAAAGCGGGAGGGTTGATACTCCCCAGCGTCGCCAGCTGCCAGAAAATATAAGCCACCAGCGGAATAAAGCTGCCGATAATAAATACCCGGCGCAGTTTACGGATATCGCCGCCAAGATAGCTGACGATGCTCGGCACACTGCCGTGAAAACCAAAGGAGGTAAAGATCACCGGAATGGCGGACAGGGCCAGGCCTTGCTCAACCGGCAGCGTCAACAGATTGACCTGATGAATATGCGGCATCAGTAGCGCCAGCATAATCACCAGAAAGATGATTTTGGCGCTGAACAGGAAGCGATTGAATAAGTCGACCAGCGAGGTACCGATGCACACCACCGCCCCGCCCAGCGCCGTAAATAACAGTACGCCGGCCGCCGGCGGCAGCTGCCAGTCCAGCCACTGGTTGAGGCTGGAGGCGAGCAATTCACCGGCGCCACTGATATAGGCCGCCGTGAGGGCATACAGCAGAAACAGCATGCAGAACCCGGTTACCCACTGCCCGTAACGGCCCAGATAGCGTGCGGCCAGGGAACCAAGCCCCATGTCGGCAGGCACGTGCTGGTAGACTTCCAGCAGCAACAGGGCGGTATAGCACATCAACGCCCACAAGGTGAAAAGTAAACCCAGCGTGACGGCAAACCCGACGCCGGCGGCGGCCAAGGGCATCGCCAACATTCCTGCACCGATAGTGGTGCCAGCTACGATTAAAATACTGCCCAAAGTGCGGTTTTTCACGCTTTTCGCTATCCCTACAGCTAATAACAATAAATTATGCCGCGCAGAGTAGGGGATATTACAGCGTTCGTCAAATGAGGGTTACAAGTTCTGTAATTTTATCTTTACGCATTTAAGGGGGCGAAAGCCTGCGCTGGCGCAAGGCGCCGATGGCATGGCTGGCCTAAGCTGGTGGTTTTCAGGAGGGGTTATGTCTTCTATTCATGGTCATGAAGTTTTACAGATGATGCTCGCCTCGGGTGAGTCCTGGACGGTCGCCTCGCTGGAGGCCGCCATTCGCCGCCGCTTTGGCGAAGAGGCGCGGTTTCACACCTGTTCAGCAGAGAATCTAAGCGCCGCAGAGCTGGTGGCGTTTTTAGAGAAAAAAGGCAAATTTATTGCCAGAGAGGAAGGTTTTACTACCGCAGAAAATAAGATTTGCCGGCATTAAAATGGCCGCGACACGGGGGGGGCGCGGCGCGGAAGATTAATTCTGTGTGTCGAGGGTCGCCAGTTCTTTATCGATAAAGTACAGACCTTCGCCACTTTTTCCAACGAGGGTCAGTTTATCAATCACCGATTTAAATAATTTCTCTTCTTCGTGCTGTTCAGCGACATACCACTGCAGGAAATTAAAGGTCGGGTAATCCTGACTGGTCATGGCGGCGTGCGCCAGTTCATTAATTTTTTGCGTGATCAGCTGCTCGTGCTCATAGGTCTGGCGGAACAGCTCGTCCAGTGAGGCATATTCGGCAAACGGGGAGGCGATCGCGTTGATGCGCGGCAGGCTACCGGTGTCGGTCAGGTAGTCGAACAGGCGCTGCATATGGGTCATCTCTTCCTGGGCATGGCGACGCAGGAAGGCCGCAGCCCCTTCAAAACTGTGGTAACTGCACCAGGCGCTCATCTGCTGATAAAGAAGAGAAGAATAAAGTTCAAGATTCATCTGTTCATTCAGTTTGTCGATCATTTCCGTTTTCAGCATTGCCGCGCTCCTGGAATTAAAAAATAGATGTTATCGGCTGCCACTATAATTTGTTATTTAATTATTTGCAAAAAGTAAATTTAAAAATGTTTTATTTAAAATGCTAATGGGAATAACACGCATTGGCAATTTAATAATAAATGAGAATGGTTTTAATTTATTATTAATTGTGGTGGAAAATGGTATGACCGGCCAACGGGCTGCGAGGTAGAGCGCGCGAGGTGAGGGGGGAATGCCTGGGGGCGGGGACCTGGCGACTGGACTGGCGGAGAGGGCGAAAGTGTGAAGCGCTGCGTAATTTTTAAAACAACTTTTCATAAAATTTGAAAGTTTGTTTTCCAGGTAGTAGAGTGCAGTCAACGCCAATGACATTCTGCGGGCAGGCCCGCACAGCATTCAGGAGAGTAAACCATGAAGATTGCACTGATGATGGAGAACAGCCAGGCGAACAAAAACGCCATCATCCTTAAGGAGCTTAGCGCCGTTGCTGACGAAAAAGGATTCCCGGTGTTCAACGTCGGCATGAGCGATGAGCACGATCATCATCTGACCTACATTCACCTCGGGATCATGGCCAGCATCCTGCTGAATTCGAAAGCGGTCGACTTCGTGGTCACCGGCTGCGGTACCGGTCAGGGGGCGCTGATGTCGCTGAATATTCACCCGGGCGTGGTCTGCGGCTACTGTATCGATCCGGCGGACGCGTTCCTGTTTGCTCAGATCAACAATGGTAATGCGCTGTCGCTGCCGTTTGCCAAAGGTTTCGGCTGGGGCGCGGAGCTGAATGTACGCTTTATCTTTGAAAAAGCGTTTACCGGCCGCAACGGCGAAGGCTATCCGCCGGAGCGCAAAGAGCCGCAGGTGCGAAATGCCGGGATCCTCAACCAGGTTAAAGCGGCAGTGGTAAAAGAAAACTATCTCGACACCCTGCGCGCCATCGATCCGGAGCTGGTGAAAACCGCGGTATCCGGCCCACGCTTCCAGCAGTGCTTCTTCGAAAACTGTCAGGATAAAGCCATCGAAGCCTTCGTTCGCCAGATCGTCGGTTAACCGTCATCAGGGCCAGCGCCGCTGGCCCTTCCATCATTATTTCTTCTTCTCCGACACGCTGCTGCCGGCCGTTTTGGCCAGATGCAGGCTGTCGATCATCCCTACCAGACAGATCACCGCGATAAAGACAAACGACAGACGAAAGCTGATCCCCGGCAGCGTGGAAAGGTGCAGCCAGTCGCCGACCTGCTCGCCCAGGCGAATGCCAATCGCCCCGAGCGTGATCCCCAGCCCCACCGCCAGCTGCGACGCGGTACTGAACAGCGTATTGGCATCACTCATCTGCGCGGCGGGGACATCGGCAAAGGCCAGCGTGCTTACGCCCGTAAACTGGATCGAGCGAAATACCCCGCCGAGATAAAGGATTAACATGATGGCCCAGACCGGCGTCTGCGGCGTGAGCAGCGCACAGGCCAGCAGTGAACAGACGTTCAGTGCACCGTTGATCAACAGCAGTCGGCGAAAGCCCAGCCAGCGGATCAGCGGCGTGGTGGCGGGTTTGATGGTCAAATTGCCGACAAACACCGCCAGCACCAGCAGGCCGGAGTGGAAGGGATCCATGCCGAACCCTACCTGAAACAGCAGCGGCAGCAGAAAGGGGACCGCGCTGATGGAGGAGCGGAACAGCGAGCCGCCATACATTGTCACCCGGAACGTTGGCACCTGCAGGGCGTCGAGACGAACCATGGGCGCCGTCGCCCGGCGGAAGTGGCGTATAGCATATGTCAGACAGCCGAAGCCAAGCACGGCGAGAGCCAGCGTCGGCCAAATCTGCGGCTGGCGATCGCCGAGCCGTTCCATCGCGGTGACCAGACTGACCATCGCGACTGCGGTGGTGATAAAGCCGGTGAGATCGAAGGAGCGCCGTTCCGTTTCGCGAATATCAGGGATAATGCGCAGCGCAAGGATGATGGCTGCGAGGCCCAGCGGGACATTGATAAAGAAGATCCAGTGCCAGCTGGCGTAGCGGGTGATAAAGCCGCCCAAAGGCGGGCCGATAATGGGGGCCACCAGCGCCGGCCAGGTGAGGGTAGCGATGGCTTTGATCAGCAGGTGTTTCGGCGTGGTTCGCAGTACCGCCAGGCGACCGACGGGGACCATCAGCGCGCCTCCGATCCCCTGCAGGATACGCATGGCGACAAAAGTATGCACCTCGGTGGAGAGGCCGCAGAAGACCGAGGCAAGGGTAAAGATCGCCAGGGCGAGGGTAAAAATAGCGCGGGCGCCGAAGCGATCGGCGATCCAACCGCTGGCCGGGATCAGTACCGCGAGGGTGATCAGATAGGCGCTGATGCCGATATTCAGCTCGACCGCGGTGACGCCAAAATCTTTCGCCATATCGGGCAGCGCGGTGGCTATCACCGTCCCGTCGAGAAACTCCATAAAAAAAGCACCGGCCACCAGCAGCGCAGGCGCTGAAAAAGCACGTTCGTCTCTGGAAGAGATCGCGGTATTCATGTTGTCACTGCCATCAAGAATGTGAGCCTGAGCAAAGCGGCAGGAGAAGTTCCGCCGCCAGTAGGGTAGATAAAAAAACCTGCGACGGCAGGTTTTTTTATCTGTGAAAATTTAGGGTACTATTACGCTCCTGAAAAAAGGAGTAATTAATGTCTCAACATCTTACCGAACACGATGAGCTGGTTTCCGATGTGGTTGCCTGCCAGCTGGTTATCAAACAGATCCTCGATGTCATTGACGTCATTGCGCCCGTGGAAGTGCGTGAAAAAATGACCACTCAGTTGAAAGCTATCGACTTCGCCAGCCATCCGGCCTCTGCCGATCCGGTGACCCTTCGCGCGGTGCAAAAAGCGATCGCATTGATTGAGCTGAAGTTTACCCCGCAGGAAGAGACGCATTAATAACAGGCCTCGCCGTTTACCGGCGGGGCCTTCTTCTTTAATGGGAAACGACGGTCTGCGCAGGCGCAGGGGCAGCATCTTTGAATAATTTGCTGTTGCCCCAACACTCTTCGTAGCGATGACCGACCAGATCCTCCACGATAACTCGTACATCCGGCGCGATATCGCTGATTTTTCCGCCCGCTTTGATCCGCGCGACTTCCTGCAGCACCACCAGATGAGCTTTACGATCCAGCTTCATCTGCTTGCTGAAGACGATGGCGGCCAACGCTAACGCGATCACCCCGACGCAGAATACCACCGCGATAGCGGTCACCGCGCTTTCCGGTTGGCTGTGCGCTTTTGACTGGAAACCGTAGAAGCTCAGGATCGCCCCCATCGAGAACACCACAATCGAGCGCAGAATTTTCCCTGAGAAGGTCATGGCGCCGGCATAGATCCCTTCCCGACGGCGTCCGGTGTAGATCTCATCGACATCGGCCAGGAAGGTGTAAACGGTCCAGGGAATGTAGTAAACCCCGCCGGTACCCAGGCCGAACAGTACGGTAATGCCGAACATCAGCACCGTCGCCAGGCCTGACGGCAGATGGAAGAACCACAGCGAGGTATACAGCAGGACCGCGAAAATCACGATCCCCAGCGCCAGAATATAGGGTTTACTGAAGCCTTTTTTTACGCACAGGCCGATAAACAGCGCTGTAGAGATCAGTTGCAGAATCGAGTTCAGGCTATTCAGTCCGGCGACCATCGCCGGGTCGTGCTGAAGAACGAATATCACGAAATAGGTAAAGATGGAGGCAAACAGCCATTCAGCGCCAAACCCGCACAGGTACATACCAAGATGTTTGCGGAATACGCGCAGATAAAAGGTGGAACGCATGTCTTTTGCCAGCGACAGCAGGGTGCTCAGCAGCCCTTTCCTGGCGCTGGTTTCTATTTCTTCCTCGCGCTTTCGTTCCCAGCTGCACAGCCACAGGCAGGAAATCGCGACGATGAGGATAACGCCGTAGGTCAGACCGGTGAGGAAGAAAGGGGTGGCAGAATCTTTGCCATACAGCAGAATGAACTGTCCGGGAATAAACGCCGCAAGGAAGTTGGCTAGCTTGCCGAAAATGGCTTTATAGCCGGTCAGTTTTGAGCGCAGCGAGAAATCATCGGTCATCTCTGTCGCCAGCGTTTCATAAGGCACCATGATAGAGGTGTAGATGATCTCAAACACCACATAGGTGCAGAGGTAGTACCAGAAACTCAGGCCTTCCACCCACAGCAGCGGGTAGAACATCATCAAGGGGATGCCGATCAGCAGAAAGAAACGCCGGCGGCCAAAGCGCTTGCCTAAGCGCGTTTTGCCAAAGTTATCGGTGAGATAGCCCATCAGCGGGTTGCTGATAGCATCGATGATGCTGGCGACGGAGAAGATAAATGAGGCCTCGATCAGCGTCAGGCCGCAAAAAGTCGTATAAAAATAGAGCAGCCAGGCGCCGCTTATCGCCAGCGCGCCACTCCCCAACAGATTACCACCGCCGTAAGCTAACTGATGGCGTAACAAGATCGGTCTTCCCTGCAGCCCTTCAGGGGCTGAAGCCGTGTATCTAGCCATAAAAAAATAAACCTCGTGTTTTATATTTTTGAAACACTGTTTTTATATTTCTTTGTGGCTTGATAAAAAGTGACCGCGCTCACTAATCCCTGAGAAGGGGTAACGGTGACGAGGGAATGCGATCGCGTTAAAACTTTTTTATTCTATTGGGGAATAAATGAGGTGGAAAAATTGACATAACTGATTTAAAGCGAGAGACGGGGCAGCGTGGGCACGCTCCCCCTGACAGAGCGAAAATGGCTGACTAATGCGGCTTCCGTGGTTCTCCGACCAATGCCATCAGACGCCGATCGGTCTGCTCCATTCCGAGACCAGCTTTATCGGCATTGCGGATTTCCTCAAGCACGCTTTGCAACAGCAGACCATCCTGTTGCTGCTCTTCCGCCAGCAGCGTCAGAAATCGCCAGGTGTTGTCGTCGCTTTGTGCCCTGGCTTCTTCGGCAAGACCGCTCAGCATACTGCTTCGCTGTTGGTAATCGTTCAGGGTTTGGGTAAACAGATCTTCCAGCGAGGTGCATTCGGGATTACAGGCGCGGTCGGGATTCACTATCGGCCAGCTGCCGGCTTTTTTCAGATAGTCAAATACGCGCATGGTGAGGGTAATGCTGCTTTGCGCGCGGGTGCGCAAAAATGTCGCGGCGCCGTCGAAGCGATGCCGGGCACACCACTCGCTTAAGTTCAGGTAAACGTTAGAGGCGTGAAACTCAAGATTCATCTGGGTGTTTAGCTTTTGTGCCATTCCTGGAACTGCCATAAAAAAATATCCTTATTAACCGGGAAGGGGTTACTGATGCGTGTCGACAGATCCTGCGGATAACCACAAGATAAAATAGTGACACGCGGCACTGTTGCAGAATAATAAAACTCTACACATTCCGTATGAGTCGGGTATTTTTTCCATTTGCCGACGATTTAAGAATACTCGCTCAACGGAATTAAGAAAACTCTCAATCGCGGTAATTTACGTTTTGTTACACCATTATTTTTAGAGGGTATCTGGACTGAAATCATGCGCCGTTGGCCGGGGCTTGCTGGCATCGCGTTAGTGATAAGTTATAGGTATTTGACTACGAAATTTGTCGTAGAACAGAGCGGAATAAGTTATTTCAAGCGTAATGTTTCTGGCTAATGATCATTATTTTTATTTTTTGTTGCAGGCTTTTATTTGAAGCGGAATATTTTTTCAATTCGGTATTAATTACGGAAAAGATCCGTTTTTTCGCGATATTAAGCGGTCCCGGTCGCCCGGCGATACGGGGCTGTTGTCACTTAAGAGGCACAGAGGCGAACGCCCTTTACGAGGCCGGCAATCGCCGGGGATAACAGCGCTGTAACCCTCTGTTAAACATCCTCTGACATCACAAGGATAAGTCTGCTGGTGGTATAGATGATCCTGCTATAGCCCGGTAAAATTGTATGACAATTGTGTCATTTTTTATGTCATTTTTTGCTAAATGTATGCACGCAATTACTGTAATTCCGCGATGTGATAATGCTCTCGTATGGAGAAATAATTTCCGGGTATTACTACTCTAACAACGGCAGTGGGGAATGCGATTTTTCTAATGCCTTGTTTTGATGCCGATAAAATTGTTAATTCCGATTTTTCCCTACATGAAAGCGAATTAAAGCTGGAGTTTACCATGCACAAATTTACTAAAGCGCTGGCGGCCATTGGTCTCGCTGCGGTTATGTCACAATCAGCTATGGCGGAAAATTTGAAACTGGGTTTTCTGGTGAAGCAGCCGGAAGAGCCATGGTTCCAGACTGAGTGGAAATTTGCTGATAAAGCAGGAAAAGATTTAGGGTTTGACGTCATTAAAATTGCGGTTCCGGATGGTGAGAAAACCCTCAACGCAATCGACAGCCTGGCAGCCAGCGGCGCGAAGGGCTTTGTCATCTGTACCCCCGATCCCAAGCTCGGGTCGGCGATTGTCGCCAAAGCGCGCGGCTATGACATGAAGGTCATTACCGTCGATGACCAGTTCGTCAATGCGAAAGGCAAACCGATGGAGAGCGTACCGCTGGTGATGATGGCGGCCAGCGAAATCGGCGCCCGCCAGGGGCAGGAACTCTATAAAGAGATGCAAAAACGCGGCTGGGATGTTAAAGACACCGCGGTGATGGCTATCACCGCCGATGAGCTGGACACCGCCCGTCGTCGCACCACCGGCTCCATCGATGCCCTGAAGGCAGCCGGCTTCCCGGACGCGCAAATCTACCGCGTGCCGACAAAATCTAACGATATCCCGGGGGCGTTTGACGCCGGTAACTCCATGCTGGTCCAGCACCCGCAGGTGAAACACTGGCTGATCGTGGGGATGAACGACAACACCGTGCTCGGCGGCGTGCGTGCCACTGAAGGCCAGGGCTTTAAAGCACCGGATGTGATTGGCATCGGCATCAACGGTGTGGATGCGGTCAACGAACTGTCGAAGGCGCAACCGACCGGCTTCTATGGTTCCCTGCTGCCAAGCCCGGATATTCATGGCTATAAAACCAGCGAAATGCTCTACAACTGGGTCACTAAGGGCGTTGAGCCGCCGAAGTTCACGGCGGTGACCGATGTGGTGCTGATTACCCGCGATAACTTCAAAGAAGAGCTGGCGAAAAAAGGGCTGTAACAGCCCGGTTGAACTGGCCCCCGCCGCGGCGGGGGCTGAGTGCTGAAGAGCGGAGTCGTTATGCAACAGTCTACCCCTTATCTCTCATTTCGCGGCATCACCATGACGTTCCCTGGCGTAAAGGCCTTGTCCGATATCAGTTTTGACTGCTACCCCGGACAGATCCACGCGCTGATGGGTGAAAATGGCGCAGGCAAATCGACGCTGCTGAAAATTCTCAGCGGCAACTATATTCCGACCGCTGGCCACCTGCAGATCGGCGGCCAGCAGATGGCGTTCAGCAATACCATGGAGGCGCTGAACGCCGGCGTGGCGATTATCTACCAGGAGCTGCATCTGATCCCGGAGATGACCGTCGCCGAAAATATCTATCTTGGCCAGCTACCGCACAGAGGCGGTATCGTCAACCGATCGTTGCTCAACTATGAGGCCCGCCTGCAGCTGGAACATCTGGGGCTGGATATCGATCCGGAGACGCCGCTGAAGTATCTCTCTATAGGCCAGTGGCAGATGGTGGAGATTGCCAAAGCGCTGGCGCGCAATGCCAAGATCATCGCTTTCGATGAACCGACCAGTTCGCTCTCCGCCCGGGAGATCGACAATCTGTTTCGCGTTATCCGCGAACTGCGGGAGGAGGGGCGAGTCATCATCTATGTTTCGCACCGGATGGAAGAAATTTTTGCCCTCAGCGATGCCATCACCGTCTTTAAGGATGGCCGCTATGTCTGCACTTTTGACGATATGCCGAGCGTCAGTCATGACGCCCTGGTTCAGGCGATGGTAGGGCGCAATCTGGGCGATATATACGGCTGGAAACCTCGCCCCTATGGCGAAGAGCGGCTGCGTCTGGAGGAGGTCAAAGCACCGGGCGTGCGTACGCCGATCAGCCTCTCGGTACGCAGTGGCGAAATCGTCGGCCTGTTCGGGCTGGTGGGCGCCGGGCGCAGCGAACTGATGAAAGGCTTATTTGGCGGCACCCGGATCACCGGCGGTCAGGTGTATATCGATGGCCAGCCCGTCGACATTCGTAAACCGGCCCAGGCCATCCAGGCCGGGATGATGCTGTGCCCGGAAGATCGCAAAGCGGAGGGGATTATTCCGGTTCACTCCGTACGCGACAATATCAATATCAGCGCCCGGCGCAAGCATATTCACGCTGGCTGCCTGATCAACAACGCCTGGGAGGCAGACAATGCCGATCAGCATATCCAGTCGCTGAACATTAAAACGCCTGGCCCGGAACAGCTGATCATGAACCTGTCGGGCGGCAACCAGCAGAAAGCGATCCTTGGCCGCTGGCTGTCGGAAGAGATGAAGGTGATCCTGCTCGATGAGCCCACCCGCGGCATCGACGTCGGCGCCAAACATGAAATTTACAACGTGATATATGGCCTCGCCGCCTCAGGTGTTGCCGTGGTGTTTGCCTCCAGCGACCTGCCGGAAGTGCTGGGCGTCGCTGACCGCATCGTGGTGATGCGCGAAGGGCAAATCGCCGGCGAACTGCTGCATGAAGAAGCCAATGAACAGCAGGCGTTAAGCCTTGCGATGCCAAAAGTGAGTCAGGCTGTCGCCTGAGTAAGGAGTAAATGATGTCATCTGTGACTACGTCTGGCGCTACCCGCTCTGCCTTTAGCTTTGCCCGCATTTGGGATCAGTTTGGCATGCTGGTGGTGTTTGCTGTGCTGTTTATCGGCTGCGTTATTTTTGTGCCCAACTTTGCCTCATTCGTCAATATGAAGGGGCTGGGGCTGGCGATCTCGATGTCCGGAATGGTGGCCTGCGGCATGCTCTTCTGCCTGGCCTCCGGCGATTTTGACCTGTCGGTGGCGTCGGTTATCGCCTGTGCCGGGGTCACTACCGCGGTGGTGATTAACCTGAGCGAAAGCCTGTGGCTGGGGATTGCCGCCGGCCTGCTGCTGGGCGCGGTCAGTGGTCTGGTCAACGGCTTTGTCATTGCGCGCCTGAAGATTAACGCCCTGATCACCACCCTCGCGACGATGCAAATCGTCCGGGGCCTGGCCTACATTATCTCCGACGGGAAAGCGGTGGGGATCGAAGATGAGCGCTTCTTCACTCTCGGCTACGCCAACTGGTTTGGTCTGCCGGCGCCAATCTGGCTGACGGTCGCCTGCCTGGTGGTTTTCGGATTATTACTAAACAAAACCACCTTTGGCCGTAATACGCTGGCTATTGGCGGCAATGAAGAGGCGGCGCGTCTGGCCGGGGTCCCGGTGGTGCGCACCAAGATTATTATCTTTGTGCTCTCCGGTCTGGTATCGGCCGCCGCGGGGATCATTCTGGCGTCGCGGATGACCAGCGGCCAGCCGATGACCTCGATTGGCTATGAGCTGATTGTTATTTCAGCCTGCGTGCTGGGCGGGGTATCGCTTAAGGGCGGGATCGGCAAGATCTCCTACGTGGTCGCCGGGATCCTGATCCTCGGGACCGTGGAGAACGCGATGAACCTGCTGAACATCTCGCCTTTCTCACAATACGTCGTGCGCGGTGTGATCCTGCTGGCGGCGGTGATTTTTGACCGTTACAAACAAAAAGCCAAACGCGCGGCCTGATTTCAGGCATAACTTTTAAGTCTACAGAGTAATTACCGCCAGCGCCCGTTTCGCTGGCGGTAACTATCAAAAATGGCGAGGTTGGTCACACTGTCTATACTTACATGGCTAACATATAATTAACAACCAGCTTCGGCTGGCCATGATAAGGAGGAAACAGGGTGGATAACCAGATATCTGTACCGCCTGCGCTAACCGGAAACTACGCTTTTTTCTTTGACCTCGACGGTACTCTTGCCGATATCCAACCGCACCCCGATCAGGTGGTGATACCCGACAACACGCTGCAGGCGCTCAACGCGCTGGCCCAGCAGCAGGGTGGGGCGGTGGCATTGATTTCAGGGCGCTCAATGGCTGAACTTGACGCGCTAACCCATCCCTGGCGGCTACCGCTGGCCGGCGTTCACGGGGCAGAACGCCGTGATATCAATGGTAAAACCTATATCGTTTCTCTGCCGTCGGCGCTGCGCGATGAAATCGCGACTGAGCTGACCTCGGCGCTGCAGGGGCTCCCCGGCTGCGAGCTGGAGAGTAAAGAGATGGCCTTCGCGCTGCACTACCGCCAGGCTCCGCAGCAGCAGAGCGCAGTACTGGAGCTGGCTCAGCGCATCGTTCAGCGCTACCCGCTGCTGGCATTGCAGCTGGGTAAATGCGTGGTGGAGATTAAACCCCGCGGAGTGAACAAAGGGGAGGCGATCAGCGCCTTCATGCAGGAGGCGCCGTTTGCCGGTCGCGAACCGGTTTTTGTCGGCGATGATTTGACCGATGAGGCGGGATTTAGCGTGGTTAATCAACTGCAGGGAATGTCGGTAAAAGTCGGCGCCGGGGAAACTCAGGCGCACTGGCGGTTGGCGGATGCCGCCGCTGTAAGGACGTGGTTGCAACATCTGGCGTATGACGCGCAAACCGAAAGGAGGGATGACCATGAGTCGTTTAGTCGTAGTCTCTAACCGTATCGCCTTACCGGACGATAAAAAATCGAGCGCTGGCGGTCTGGCCGTCGGCATCCTGGGGGCACTGAAAGCGGCGGGGGGTCTGTGGTTTGGCTGGAGCGGCGAAATTGGCGATGACCAGCAGCCGCTGAAGCAGGTCTCCCGCGGAAATATCTCCTGGGCGTCGTTCAACCTGAATGAACGGGACCATGATGAATATTACAACCAGTTTTCCAACGCCGTGCTGTGGCCGGCCTTCCACTATCGTCTTGACCTGGTCAGCTTCCAGCGCGAAGCCTGGGAGGGGTATCTGCGGGTCAACGCGATGCTGGCGGACAAGCTTCTGCCGCTGATCGAGCCAGACGATACGCTGTGGATCCATGATTACCATCTGCTGCCGTTCGCCAGTGAACTGCGTAAGCGCGGAGTGAACAACCGGATCGGCTTCTTTTTGCATATTCCATTCCCGACGCCGGAGATTTTTAACGCGCTACCGCCGCATGCCGAGCTGCTGGAGCAACTGTGCGATTACGATCTGCTGGGCTTCCAGACCGAAAGCGACAGAACCGCCTTTCTTGACAGCATTGCCATGCAGACCCGGCTCTCCGATCTCGGGGACAAACGCTATCAGGCATGGGGTAAGGCGTTCAGTACCGAGGTTTATCCGATTGGGATCGATCCGGACGAAATTACGCGCAACGCCAAAGGCCCGCTGCCGCCGAAGCTGGCCCAGCTGAAGAATGAGCTGAAAAATGTGAAGAATATCTTCTCCGTGGAGCGGCTTGACTACTCGAAAGGGTTGCCGGAGCGATTCCTCGCCTATGAGACGCTGCTTGAGAAGTACCCTCAACATCATGGCAAGATCCGTTATACCCAGATCGCACCCACTTCCCGTGGCGATGTACAGGCCTATCAGGATATTCGTCACCAGCTGGAAACGGCAGCCGGACGCATCAATGGCCAGTTTGGCCAGCTTGGCTGGACCCCGCTCTACTACCTGAACCAGCATTTTGACCGTAAGCTGCTGATGAAGGTCTTCCGCTACTCTGACGTCGGGCTGGTGACGCCGCTGCGTGATGGCATGAACCTGGTGGCGAAAGAATACGTCGCGGCGCAGGATCCGGATAACCCCGGGGTGCTGGTCCTGTCGCAGTTTGCCGGGGCGGCGCAGGAGCTGACCAGCGCGCTGATCGTCAACCCTTACGATCGCGATGAGGTTGCCACCGCGCTGGATCGTGCTCTCAGCATGCCGCTGGCGGAACGTATCGCCCGTCATTCCGCGATGCTGGACGTGATCAGAGAGAATGATATTCATAACTGGCAGGCGCGCTTTGTCGACGATCTGCAGCATATTTCGCCGCGCAGCGAGGAGAGCCGCCTGCGGGGGAAGATAGCCACCTTCCCTAAACTGGCCTAGTTCAGGAAAAGGGCTAACCGGCGTTAGCCCTTTTCAAGGGAAACCAGCAGAACATCGACGCCGCTACTGCCGACGATATTTTTCGCCGAGCAGGTGGCGCGCGAGAAAAGCGAGTGGTTGTGATTGCCGCAGATCACCAGATCAACCTTGTGCGACTGGCAAAAGTCTTTGACATGGTGACCCAGTTCGCCGCAGGCGATGGTCATTTTTTCTATCGGGTAGTCCGCCTGACGAGCCAGCTCATTGAGAAACTCCCGCGTTTCTTCCTGCATCAGCTCACGCAGATTTTCCATCATCGGTGCGGCGAACTGGTTATACATTTCCGGATCCGTGGCGAAGGTAATAAAGCTCACTTTCGCGTTAACGGGGCGGGCAATCGACACCGCTTTTTTAATTAATATCTGACTCTCCGGCGTTGGCGCGACGGCAACCAGCAGATGTGAATAAGGCATCTGGCCTCCTTGAGATACGCGGAATAACCCTTCTTTCTTTACTCCTGTTTCCCCAGCGGCGCAAGGGTTGCTCCCGTGATTTGCGACGCTCTTCGCCAGTCCGTGTTTTCCCCACAAGATCACATAAATGAACCTGCCTTTTTATTTAAAAGAAATGCTGTTTTATAAATGAGTGAAGTAGAGACATCGTCTCTTTGTCATTTTGCCACCGGCAGTTGTTCCGTGGCAAAAACACAAAGGTAACGTCGTTTCACTGCTTTTAGTGTAGCCAGGTACCCACTCCCTTCCGGTGGCAAATCCGGAACGATTGTCGGCGTTCTTTTAATAAAAGACACAGGATCACGGCGATGAAAACACGAAAAATTGGACTGGCTAACTACCTGGCCTACGGCGCGGGCGATTTTCTCGGCGCCGGCACGACAGCGCTAACTGCCGCATGGCTACTCTACTTTTACACGACCTTCTGCGGACTGACCCCGATTGAGGCCACGCTTATTTTTGCTGCTGCCCGCGTGCTGGATGCGGTGGTGAGCCCGCTGATGGGCTTTCTCACCGATAACTTCGGCACCACCTGGCTCGGAAAGCGCTTCGGCCGCAGAAAATTCTTTATTCTGCTCGGTATTCCGTGCGTATTCAGCTATTCAGCGATGTGGGTCGGCGAGATGGGCTTCTGGTACTACCTCGTCACCTATCTGCTGTTTGATATGGTTTACACCATGATTCTGGTGCCCTACGAAACGTTGGTGCCAGAGATGACTGATGACTTTAAACAGAAAACCAAATTTTCTGGCGCGCGCATCTCAATGGCGCAAATGTCGGCGATTTTAGCCTCCTTTCTGCCGGGGATCCTCCTCACCTGGCTCGGGAAAGACAATGCCAGCTCATTCTTTTATGCCAGTCTGGTGTTCTCGGTCCTGTGCGCGGTGATGCTGACCTTCGTCTGGTGCTTCACGTGGGAACGGCCGCGTGAGGCGTGGTCAGAGGCGGCGCTGCGGGCGGAAGCGGAAAAACAAAACTTAACCCTCGCTCAGAGCCTCAATCGCCTGGTGATTGAGCTAAGCTCCACGCTGCGGATAAAAATTTTCCGCCAGCACCTCGGCATGTATCTGGGGGGCTATATCGCCCAGGACGTCTTCAATGCCGTGTTTACCTATTACGTGGTTTTTGTCCTGATGCAGGAAGCCTCTGTCGCCTCGAATCTGCTCGGGACGATGGCCATCTTCCAGTTTATTGCGGTGATCGCCATGATCCCGTTGTGCATTCGCTTTGGTCCCGCGCCGTCCTACCGCATGGTGGTGGTCCTGTTTGGCCTGAGCTCGCTCTCGTATGCGCTGCTCTATTACGCCGGACTGAGCGACGTCTATTCCTTACTGCTGCTCATCTCTGCTGTCGCCGGACTGGGACGCGGCGGGATTAACTACGTACCGTGGAATACCTATACCTATATTGCCGACGTCGACGAGGCGATCACCGGCCAGCGCCGCGAAGGAATTTTTGCCGGCATCATGACGCTGACCCGCAAAGCCTCGCAGGCGGGGGCGGTCATGCTGGTGGGTATCATCATGCAGCTGTCGGGGTTTGTCTCCGGGCAAAAAATACAACCGCCAGGGGTGAGTCATACCATTTTGCTGATCCTCAGCGTCGGCACTCTGGTGGTGTTAGCCTGCGGCTTCCTCGTCTCGCTACGCTTCAAGCTCAACCTGCACACCCACAGCATCCTGCGCAGTGAAACCCTCAGAATGCGCGATCTCGGCAGTGCCCAGCCGGAACAGACCATTGCAGAACACCGCGCGGTGGTCGAGATGCTGGCGGGGATGCCTTACGACTGCCTGTGGGGCAATAACAATATTGGCTATCTGAATCGTCATAAACCTGCTGCCCCGGGGCTCACCCAGGGCGGCGCTTTAAATTCGACATACACCCGAGGTTAACAACATGAAAGTTTGGCCAGTCAAACATAGCCCATTACTGTGTCAGCCTGAGCGTTTTATCGCCCGCAGCGAACTGCAGGCACTGATCCGCAACGTGACGCAAAACCTGGTGAACATTAAGGATGAGAGCGGGCAATTTTTACTGCGCCTCGATGACGGGCGCGTGATCGATACCAAAGGCTGGGCCGGCTGGGAGTGGACCCACGGCGTTGGGCTGTACGGCATCTATCAGTATTATCAGCAAACCGGCGATATCGAGATGCGCGATATCATCGACCGCTGGTTTGCCGACCGCTTCGCCGAGGGGGCAACGACCAAAAACGTCAATACGATGGCCCCGTTCCTGACCCTGGCATACCGCTTTGAAGAGACCGGCCGGATGGCGTATCTGCCGTGGCTGGAGAGCTGGGCGGAGTGGGCGATGCATGAGATGCCGCGCACCGAGCAGGGCGGCATGCAGCACATGACCCTGGCGGAGGAGAACCATCAGCAAATGTGGGATGACACGCTGATGATGACCGTGCTGCCGTTAGCCAAAATTGGCAAGCTGCTTAATCGCCCGCAGTATGTGGAGGAGGCGACCTATCAGTTCCTGCTCCATGTGCAGAACCTGATGGACCGGGAGACCGGGCTGTGGTTTCACGGCTGGAGTTATGAGGGGCGGCACAACTTTGCCCGGGCGCGCTGGGCGCGGGGCAACAGCTGGCTCACCATGGTGATCCCGGACTTTCTGGAGCTGGTGGATCTCCCCGAGGGGAACGCGGTACGGCGTTATCTGATGACGGTACTCGACGCACAGATTGCCGCCTTAGCAAAATGCCAGGACGACAGCGGCCTGTGGCATACCCTGCTGGACGATCCGCACTCTTATCCTGAGGCCTCCGCGACCGCCGGCTTTGCCTACGGCATTCTCAAAGCGGTGCGCAAGCGTTACGTCGGGCAGCACTATGCCGGGGTGGCTGAAAAAGCGATTCGCGGGATTGTGCAGAATATTTCGCCGCAGGGGGAGCTGCTGCAGACCTCGTTTGGCACCGGAATGGGGGCAGACCTTGATTTTTATCGCCAGATCCCGCTTACCTCGATGCCCTATGGCCAGGCGATGGCGATCCTTTGTCTGACCGAGTATCTGCGCAAGTATTTCTGAGCAGGGGCCCCGCTGACGGGGCGCCGAATAAAACTAACCCGGCTTTCGCCGGGTTGTTTGTTACATACGCTCTACGGTTTCGATACCCAGGGTATCGAGACCCAGCTTGAGGGTTTTCGCCGTCAGCAGCGCCAGCTTCAGGCGGCTGTTGCGGGTCTCTTCGCTTTCCGCGCTGAGGATCGGGCAATGCTCGTAGAAGCCGGAGAATAGCCCCGCCAGATCGTACAGGTAGGCGCACATCACGTGCGGCGTCCCTTCGCGAGCGACCACGGAGAGGGTCTCTTCAAACTGCAGCAGGCGCGCGGCCAGCTGGGCTTCGCGATCTTCGGCGATGACCACCGGCGCGTCGTTCATCGCGTTTTCGTCGATGCCGGCTTTGCGGAAGACGGAGAGCACGCGGGTATAGGCATACTGCATATACGGCGCGGTGTTGCCTTCGAACGCCAGCATATTATCCCAGTCAAAAACGTAATCGGTGGTGCGGTTTTTCGACAGATCGGCATATTTCACCGCGCCGATACCGACCACTTTCGCCAGATTTTCCAGCTCGTCAGCCGACATGTCCGGGTTTTTCTCCGCTACCAGGCGACGGGCGCGCTCCAGCGCTTCGTCCAGCAGATCGGCCAGCTTCACGGTACCGCCGGCGCGGGTTTTAAACGGCTTGCCGTCTTTCCCCAGCATCATACCGAACATATGGTGCTCCAGCGGCACAGAGTCCGGCACGTAGCCTGCTTTACGCACGATGGTCCACGCCTGCATCAGGTGCTGGTGCTGACGAGAGTCGATGTAATAGAGCACGCGGTCGGCGTGCAGCGTTTCATAGCGATACTTCGCGCAGGCGATATCGGTGGTGGTGTAAAGGTAGCCTCCATCCTTTTTCTGGATGATGACGCCCATCGGTTCGCCTTCCTTGTTTTTATACTCATCAAGGAACACCACGGTGGCGCCTTCGCTCTCGACGGCCAGCCCTTTGGCTTTCAGATCGGCGACGATCCCCGGCAGCATCGGGTTGTACAGGCTCTCACCCATTACGTCATCGCGGGTCAGCGTCACATTCAGGCGATCGTAGGTGATCTGGTTTTGCGACATGGTGATGTCGACCAGCTTACGCCACATCTGCAGGAAGTACTGATCGCCGCCCTGCAGTTTAACCACGTAGCTACGTGCGCGCTCGGCGAAGGCTTCGTCTTCGTCGTAGTGCTTTTTCGCTTCGCGATAGAAACCTTCGAGGTCGGCCAGGGCCATCTCACCGGCGTTTTCCTGCTGCTGTTTTTCCAGATACGCGATCAGCATACCGAACTGGGTGCCCCAGTCGCCGACGTGGTTGGCGCGGATCACCTTATGACCCAGGAACTCCAGGGTACGGACTGAAGCATCGCCAATGATGGTCGAACGCAGATGGCCAACGTGCATCTCTTTCGCTACGTTGGGTGCCGAGTAGTCGACGACGATAGTCTGCGCCTGCGGTTTCGTGACGCCCAGGCGCTCAGACTGCAGCGCGCGGTTGACGTTGTCCGCCAGAAAAGCAGGATCGAGGAAAATATTGATAAAGCCCGGCCCGGCGATTTCAACCTTGTTGGCAATGCCGTTGAGGTCAAGATGAGACAGTACCTGCTCTGCAAGTTGTCGCGGCGCCATGCCCAGTTTTTTGGCGACAGCCATCACGCCGTTGGCCTGATAGTCACCGAACTGAACTTTTGCTGACTGGCGGACCTGAGGTTCGCAATCGGCAGGCGCGCCTGCCGCGATCAGGGCCTGGCTGACTTTTTCTGAGAGAAGAGCCTGAATATTCACCGGAATACCTTACGTGTAATGCGCCTGCCCCCGAGGGAGGCAGCGCCATAATGTGGACAAATTAGGGCGGGAGTATACTGCATTTGTCCCCGTCCGTCAGCATTGCGCGCGGCGCGGCGGCGTGCGCAATCCATCGCCGTTCAGTTGCCCATCAGCAGGGCGGCGGTTGGTCCGCAGACCGAAACACGGTAAATTACCTTTTCATTACTGACGAGCATCATTGACGAGCAAACCCATGGCAAACTGGCAGCAAATTGAACAACTGGCCGATATTACGGCGGATCTCCCGCGATTTTCCGATGCGCTTCAGCGCTTCACTGCGCGACTGGGACTGGAGATCGCCGGGCTCGACGCCGACCATATCTCCCTGCGCTGTCATCAGAATACCACTGCGGAACGCTGGCGCCGCGGTCTGGAACAGTGCGGAACCCTGCTGTCGGAGAATATGATCAACGGCCGGCCCATTTGCCTGTTCAAGCTGGCGGAGCCGGTCTGCGTGGCGCACTGGCGCTTCCATATCATTGAGCTGCCGTGGCCGGGTGAAAAGCGTTATCCCCATGAAGGCTGGGAGCATATTGAAATTGTCCTGCCTGGCGATCCGGCAACCTTAAATGCCCGCGCGCTGGCGCTGCTGGCCGATGATGGACTCAGCCAGCCGGGGATCGTCGTCAAAACCAGCTCGCCGAAAGGGCAGCATGAGCGTCTGCCGAATCCCACCCTGGCGGTGACCGACGGCAGCGTGACGGTGAAATTTCATCCGTGGTCGATTGAACAAATCGTCGCCAGCGAGCAAGCTGATACGTAACAGTGTGAAGCCGCGCGGCGTCTGCCGCGTGAAATCATGACATGCTGCAAAGGTTGTCTGGATCAGGGAGAGAGGAATGGCGGTACTGGAAGTGTGTTGCTACAGCATGGCGTGCGCTCGGGAGGCTGAGCGCTGCGGCGCCGATCGTATTGAACTCTGCGCCGCGCCGCAGGAAGGGGGATTAACACCCTCTTATGGGGTGCTGGTCTCGGTCCGCGAGGCGATTACCCTCCCGGTGCATCCGATCGTTCGCCCGCGCGGCGGCGATTTCTGCTACACCGAAGAGGAGTTCGCCGCGATGCTTAGCGATATCTGCATGGTGCGGGAGCTCGGCTTTCCCGGGGTGGTGACCGGCGTACTGAATGCCGATGGCCAGGTCGATATCCCGCGGATGAAAAAAATAATGGCCGCGGCCGGGCCGCTGGCGGTGACCTTTCATCGCGCGTTCGATCTGTGTGCCGACCCGCGTCAGGCCTGGAAGACGCTGGGTGAGCTGGGGGTTAAACGTATCCTGACTTCCGGTCAGCAATCCTCGGCGGAGAAAGGTATTTCATTAATTACGGAACTTATTGCCGCAGGGGATACTCCAATCATTATGGCCGGTGCGGGAGTGCGCGCCGCGAACCTGCCGCTGTTGCTGCAGGCGGGGGTGAAAGAGGTTCATAGCTCTGCAGGCCAGTGGTTGCCATCGGACATGCGCTTTCGTCATCCAGGCGTTTCGATGTCAGCCGATCCCGATGCGGACGAATACAGGCGCTACGCCGTCAATGGCGAAGCGGTGGCGGAGATGAAAGGGATTATCTCCGCCTGGAGAAGTTAAACGGTTTTTTGCTGCACATCATGTCGCCCAATATGATGATTGCCCGTACCAGGCCCCTGCCCATTAAACAGGGGCCTTTTTTTATCTCGCTTTTTTTGCCAGCGACTGCTGCGTTTCCGGTTTGGTGGCGATAATCACCGCGCGCAGCGGAGCCGGATACCCCTCCACGGTTTTGCGCTGATCCTGCGGGTCGAGGAAATCGGCCAGCGATTCACTGGTCATCCATTCGGTGCGCCGCTGCTCATCGGTCGAGGTGACGCAGGCATCGACGATGCGCACATCGATAAACCCGCACTTCTCCAGCCACATTTTCAGGGCCGCCGCCGAGGGAATAAAATAGACGTTGCGCATCTGCGCATAGCGGTCGCCCGGAACCAGCACCGTATTTTCATCCCCTTCGACCACCAGCGTCTCCAGCACCAGCTCGCCTCCCGGCGCCAGCTGATCTTTCAGCTGCCACAGATGGTCCAGCGGCGAGCGGCGGTGGTAGAGCACGCCCATCGAGAACACGGTGTCGAAGGCCTCCAGCGCCGGCAGCTGCTCGATGCCCAGCGGCAGGAGATGCGCCCGCTGGTCGTTGCCGAGCAGCTTACGCACCGCTTCAAACTGGCACAGGAACAGCTGGGTGGGATCGATGCCGACCGCCAGATGCGCGCCGGCGCCGATCATTCGCCACATGTGATAGCCGCTGCCGCAGCCCACGTCGAGGATAGTCCGCCCGGTAAGATCGGACAGGTGCGGCAGGACGCGCTCCCATTTCCAGTCGGAACGCCATTCGGTATCGATATTAATGCCGTACAGCGAATAAGGCCCTTTGCGCCACGGCATCAGGTTTTTAAGCAGGTTTTCTACCCGCAGCTGATGACCTTCGCTGAGCGGCGTTTCGCTCTCGGCGGTGACGCTGTGCAGGAGATCCAGACGCCACGGCGTTAATTCCGGAAGAAACTCAACGGCGCGCTCCCATTCGCGAAACTTGCCGTGCAGGGCCTCGCGCTGCCAGGCGGCTACCTGAGCTGGCAAGGTTTCCAGCCAGTGAGACAGCGGGCTTTTGGCGATCAGCTGATAGAAGTTACTGAAGTCGATCATGCCTGCTCCCCGGATTTTACTGCCACCAGCGAGCCAAAGTTAAAGCACTGGAACCACAGTTCGGCATGTTCAAACCCAGCCTGACGCAGGCGAGCTTTATGGGTTTCGACGGAGTCCGTCAGCATCACGTTTTCCAGCATGCTGCGTTTCTGGCTGATCTCCAGCTCGCTGTAGCCGTTAGCGCGTTTAAAGTCATGATGCATATTGAACAGCAGCTCGCCGACGTGGGCGTCTTCGAAGCTGAATTTCTCCGAGAGCACCAGCGCGCCGCCCGGATTAAGCCCCTGATAGACTTTATTGAGGATCGCCTGGCGATCGCCCGGCTCAAGGAACTGAATGGTAAAGTTCAGGATCACCAGCGAGGCGTTTTCAATGGCCACATCGCGGATATCCCCTTCAATGACCTCGACCGGCGTCGGCGCTTTATAGGCGTCAATATGGCGACGGCAGCGCTCTACCATCGCGGGAGAGTTGTCGATGGCGATAATGCGACAGCCCGGATGACTAATATTGCGGCGCACAGAGAGGGTGGCGGCGCCCAGCGAACAGCCAAGATCGTAAACCTGGGTGTTGGGCTGAACGAAGCGCTCGGCCAGCATGCCGATCATCGAGATGATATTGGAATAGCCGGGCACAGAGCGCTGGATCATATCCGGGAAGACTTCAGCAACCCGTTCATCAAAGGTCCAGTCGCCGAGGCTGGCAATCGGCGCGGAAAAAAGCGTATCGCGGTGAGACATAACGTTAAACCCGAAAAAACGAAAACGGCGTATTGTGCGCTAACGGAGGGAGAAAACCAACTCCCAGGGCATATACCAGAGGTTGGCCAGCACCATCAGCAACAACGCGCACCAGGTGGCGCTCATGCCGGAGCGGCGCCAGTGGTAGACGCGGTGATGAAAACCCCAGGAGTGCATCAGTCGCCCGACAATCAATAAAATGCCGCAAACGTGCACCATCCAGGTCTGGGCGCCGTTCATCTCCATAAATAACAGCAAAATGAGGCCAATCGGCACATATTCGACGGCATTACCGTGAACGCGGATGGCGACCTGAAGCTCGCTAAAGCCGCCGTCACCGTAGCCTACATGGTATTGGGTACGTAAACGCACCACGTCGAACGAGAACTTCACTAACAATAACGCACCTAAAACGGCATACAGCGCGCTGACCATACGAAAACTCCCTTTAACTCTGGCAGATGGCTCCGATTATGATAGCAGGATATCAGAAAAGGGAGGATTGCTGCGGAATCGACGGCGCATTTCCTGCCGCCGGCAGGGCGGTGCGCAGATCGCTCCACAGCGTATCGACCAGCGTCGGCGCGTAAGCAATGTCTGGGGTATGCAGGAACAGCCACGGGGTGCCAGACTGATGCCACTTCGGCAGGGTCTGCAGCCAGACGCGAAACAGTTCCCGGTTGTGGGCCATGTCGTCACCGCCGATAAAGCGTACCATCGGCTGCCGGGCGGTCATCACCGCATGTACCGGCACTTTGGGTTTCTTTTTCTGCGCGTCGATCATCGCCGGACTGGTGGCCGCAGCGCTGTGGACCGGGCGGCTATCGAGGATCACGCGGTTAACGTTGCGCTCGTGCAGCCCGCGGTTGAGCTGCTGTTCCGCTTCGCCTTTGGCGAAGAACTCGGGGTGACGAACTTCGACGCCATAGGTGAAATCCTTCGGCAGCCCGTCGAGAAAATGCCATAGCGCGGGGAGATCGCGAGGACCGAAGGTCGCCGGCAGCTGCAGCCAATACTGGCCGATGCGCGAGGCCAGCGGCGCCAGGCGGTCAAAAAATTCACTGCTTAAATCGTCGCAATGACGCAGGGCGGCCTGGTGCGAGATGGTGGCCGGGAATTTAAAGCAGAAGCGGAAGTCATCATGGGTTTGTTCATACCAGCGGGTGACTATCTCCGGCTTCGGCAGCGCATACAGGGTAGTGTTGCCCTCCACGCAGTTAAAAGTGGCGGGCGTGATGCGCTAACTTGCTGATTTTTATCATTCTCACATTCCTATCACCATGCCATGGGGCATGGATGGGGCAAAGTCCGATAATTTCTGGTTCAACATGGCAATCTGATCGCTGCTGCTGTCGGCCATCCAGGCACCGTAAACATTGAAAACCATCTGGGCGCTGGCGTGTCCCATCTGGCTGGCAATGAAACTCGGGTTGGCCCCGGCAGACAGCGACCAGCAGGCGTAAGTATGTCTCGATTGATACGCCTTGCGGTGTCTTAAACCTGACCGTTTAAGCGCCGCATCCCATGAGTCACCAACTGAATCGGCTTTGTACAGGTAACCCACGCTGCCACTTTTTTTAACCAACTGAGGATTGAACACAAATGTACAGTCGTGAATAACCGTTCGGCCATACTCCCGTAGTTGCACCTCAACCTGATACTGTTTGCCTAACCTGGTCATTTCCGCCTGGTTCCTCAAAGCGTCAATGGCTGGCTTGATCAGATGCACGACCCTGTCGGTACCGGCTTCGGTTTTTGGTAGAGTGAAATCCCCGAGTTTCGTATAATTCCGGCGTATGGTCATCGTTCCAGCTTTCAGATCTATGTCTTCCCATGCAAGGGAGACCAGCTCACCGTGGCGTAATCCTGTGTATACCGCAATTGACCACAGGTTTTTCGTTTGCTGATGCTTGCAGGCATCTATCAAGCGAACGAATTCATCACGCGTGAGCGGATCTGGTTCTATCCTGGCCCTCTTTAGCGGCTTGATGCCGTTAAACGGGTTTTCACTCACATAGCCATTATCAACAGCAAACTGAAACATCCCCGCTATCGTGGTCATGTAGTAGTTTACCGTCACCACACTCAGTCCCTTCTCCCCCGACAGCATATCCTTCCTGACATACAGCAGTTCTTCCCTTGTCACACACGAAACCAGCTTTTTCGCACCAATCCTCGGCAGCATGCTTCTGACCACCGATTCATAACGGTTTATGGCATTAGCGCAGATCTCCAGCCGTTTCAGCTCCAGCCATTTTTCAGACAGAAATTTCACGGTGATATCTTTCTTACAGATGCCGAAAGTTTTCAGGTTTGGTGAGTTGGGGAACTGCGCCGCATAGTCAAAGGTCCCCATGCGGATAGCGAAACAAACTGACGTTCGCAGCTCCCCGGCCACCTTCCTGTTTTTAGCGGTGTCAGGGACACCGAGATTTTCCCTGACACGCTTACCTTTAAAAATGAACCATATGCGGAGTGATTTTCCGTGGTTCTCAACGCCCGTTGGGTATGATTCTTTACTCATTGTTCCCTCCCGACGTCCAGGAGCGGTGTAAGCTTACCTGTTTCATACCGCACGATCACCCAATGGTTGCTTTTGGGCCTGAATCCATGCGTCCACCGCTTTGCGGTTGTACATGCATTCGCTGGTTGGTTTTGGGTCACCTTCAGGGGAAACGTGCTTATACTCGCGCCCAAGCAGCCAGGATGATTTACGGGCCCGTGTAATGGTGCCGCGCTTCATCCCAGTGACCGCCATCAGCAAGTCCTCTGAAACCCATTCGTTTGGCTCGATCTGGATTATTGTTTGCATGCATCACCTCTGCTGCATTCTTTATCTGATATAGAATTCCCAGCCGCTGGCGATGGAGTTCATAATCTTAACCGCCATTTCAGCCGCTTCCCTGCTGTCGTAATACTGGAAAAACACCTCTTCTCCAGTGCGTTTAAGCTTCATCATCACCCACATGGTGTACCTGCCTTTTTAATTGGCCAGGGGGCGTACTCACCCTGAGGAAGTTCATCGGTCACATCGTGGGATGCCCATGCAAAAAACTTTTCAATTGTGGTCTTTGGGAAATGCCGTCCAAAAGAAACTGATGGGCTGTCATACTGGACATGCGTCCCATTGAACCAGAGCACAGTACGGTCGTTAACCAGTGGCTGTATGACAGTGCCAGCTGCGCGCGGCCGCTTTGCCCGGTAGGTGCGTCCGACCTTTATTTCGAGTAAGTCGCTCATGCTGCACCGCCTTTGATGCTGGCAATGAGGCTGTTCACCTCGTCACGGTCGAAGCCTGGCATGGCTGGCAAGGCTGTTTCTGATGGAACCGCGTCGATCCATTCCAGCGCGTCGGTAAGAGCGCTCAGCAGTGCATCGCGCTGACCGGCGATTTTTGCATGCTCAAGGGCAGCGTTTTCCAACTGGGATTTGTGCTTCTTGTAAGCCTCATAGGCGTGCCATGACTGGCCTTTTCGCACGCTTTCAGTGATATCGTTCACCTGCTCAGGTGTCAGCGTGGTCAGCGGCTGGGCTGGGTAAATCATTACCTGCCCGGCGTCCCAGTCAAAGCCAGGATGAATAGCCTCGACAGCAACGGATGGCGATGCACCAATGCTGCCTGGCGAGTGGATGGAGATGGTAATCTCAGGGTCGCGCCGCTGCGTTGTTGAGTTGGACCAGATGCGGGCTACCAGCTCAGTGAATTTGGAGAATTTCATTCCGCGCTCAGTCATTCCAGGCCTCCAGTTCGTTCTCGATCTCTTCGTCGATTTCGTCGTTAGTAGCGTCTTCGTCCAGGTAGTCACGCGCTTCTTTCAGGTACTGCTCATGGCGCTCCCGATACCAGGCCGAAAATTCTGGCGTCCAGCCGTTCGGCTCACCGTCATAGTCAACCTTGGCGTTACGTTCAGCCATGCTCTCGACCATGCTGTAAGCGGTGGTAAGCGCCGCTTCGCGGATATACCCGCGCAGGTCGCTTTTGCGCCAGTAGGGGTTAACTTTTGAATCGCAGATGGGTTTAAACGTCACCTGCCAGCGGCGAATGCAACGTGCGTTCAGTGATTTGCTCATCGTGATGCCTCCGCTTTAATCGCTTTATACGCACGCAGTACGTGAGAGGTTTTACCGGTAATAACCGTTTTTAAAACAAAGAAACCGCTACGCTTAGCGCGAACCGAAGGAGCAAGAAATAGCGCCGTATCAACGGCGCGGTTATGGAGACGGAATTCAAAAACCGTGCTTGTAATCGTGGCGCTAGCAATTACACCTTTATCGTTAAATTCTATTTTCATGATTGTGCTTTCCTGTCTTTAAGTTGGTTGTATCTTTCATGGCTCATAACCTCCCAGCAGGTCCCGTTATTGCGGGATAATAAGCGCCATTTTCTTCCAATCTTTAAACTTAAATTTCCACATTTGATGCGGCATGGCTTTATGTTCCCTTTGCTATACAAGCTGAGGATTTGCGATGCCTTTTCGTTTACATGCGGTGGAATACGGTTGGATGTGATTATCATCCTTCACCTACCAGCGCTTGTGGGCCAGGTGTCCAGGGCGTGACGGCAAGGTTTTACGAAACGAGGAAGCAGCAGCAGAGAGGGCGATTTTCTGCTTTTCTTTCTCATTGCATACCGGGCAAAAATAAAAGTCTCTCCGATAAGCACCCTTTCCAGAGGGGCGGTATTGCAGCTCATTGCGAGCAAAAGAACCGCCGCAACCATGACAGTGCAACTTTATTTCTTCCATTTATATATCTCCGGTTGAATTTAATGTGTGTTCATGCCTGCCAGTTAAGGCATTAAATAAAAAGTAATGATATTAGTAAGAAACTTCGGTATTTATTTTATAATGTGCATTGCCAGTGTCTGCGTTAACAGAAACCAAGTCGCCATACATATCATGATTCAAAATAACATCATTGAATTTCAGAGATGAGAGAGATTCTTCGCGACCGCAAAACATAAAATCTTCTGCATGCTTTGCTTTCTCGAAAATATCTTTCATAGAGGAAAACGCTTCGGCCCACATTTCGCCATTGCCAATAAATTGCGCAATAGCCAGCTTGCTTTGTGCCGCTTTAAAAGCCGGGTTGCCATGCAGCAAATTAGCCATAGAACACCCCTTTGATATACATAAATTCGACAGCCACGCCTGCCCAGAAAACCAATCCGATGGCCAGCGCGATAACCAGGGAACGAATGCCGTTTCTGCTCATTTGTTACTCCAGAATGGGAAGCTGATAACGACAACAGCAACCAAAAGCACGGCAACCTTTAAACAGAACCGGTGCCACGCAGGTACTTCATGTTCGCGGATCATTTGCCACTCCTTACTGTCATGTGAAGTTAATTACCAACAGACCTTGCAATGCAGTGCCGGGTGCCTCCCGGTGATACCAGCCAGTTAACAACTGGTATCGGCAGCTTTCTTTCCACCCCACTTCGGGAAACAAGTGGTACTGCTTTAACTGAACCGCGTGCGCATAGCCGCATTCACTGCATTGCAAGGTCTGTTGCTTTTAGCCTTCTGGCGGCCAACCGAACGTTTTCTGATTCCCAACCACTGTGCGGTGATTGGTGTTGCTTGGATGGATTGATAATAGCAATGGGTATTAGTCATAGCAATACGTATTGATATTGATTAATAGCTATAGCAATTAAATTGCTGATAGCTAAACGAATTTATTTTTTATGCACGTACTGTTATGCTTAAAAAAACATCAATAGGGGGCGGCTATGTTGAATGAGGATGAATTTTTCGCAGAGATGCACCCGCAGATAGCGCAGGTTATCGGGATAGCGGTTATGCAGCTGCTGGTTGAGAAGCGCGAGCCTTCAAGAGAGGCGCTGATAGAAATGATTCAGGTGTTGTGGCAAGGTGGCCAGGTAGATCTGGCTGTGGAGTTGGCACTGGATGTACTGATGCTGAGGGAAGAGTAGGGTAGTAAAAACCCGGCACTATGAACTGAACCTCATGCGGTTGGGTGTACAACTTTCGGATGGTAGTTCACTAGGTGTCCGGGTTAGAAGCATTAATTCGGATTTTTCATTTTATCTATTGAGTAAGGAATTTCAATACTAACCATGCCGGTGCTTTTCAAACTGTTAATTAACCGAGCCCTAAAGTCGAGATATGAATAATTCGAAGCGAGGTTAAGTCGTTCGTCGTCACTTAACGAATAGAATGCTTCACGATCCAGAATTTTGAAAATGTAATCAATTTTCAAAGCAGATTTAAAGATATCAGGGCCGTCATCTTGAGTGCCAAGTGCATCTATACTGATACTAAGCCTGCATGTTACCTTCTCATTATCTTCAGCAAACTCTGTTCTGAGGCTGAAAGCAACACTAGCATCTTCTGTTAATACTTTCGACCGGTCAAAGTCCATTTTATTTAAAGATGTAATTATTTCAACAAGTTGAATGCTTTTTATGATGTTAAGCATGTTGGAACTTCACTCTATTGAATGATGCTGCGATTTCTCTGCAGCTTAATGGCAATTCTTTATGTTTATCACTGAAGCTAAACATAGCTGAACTTGTGGTTTCGACTGCTAATCTAAAATTTGAGTTTCGCTGAGCGATACCATTACTGGTTGCGAACTGCACCATCACAGATCTATCTATGACTTGAGATGCCTGCTCTGGCCGTCTTATTTCCCCACGATAGGAAGCTATGCAAGTCAGAATATATGTATTCAAACTGACACCTTCCTCATTTGCTCGAGATATGCAATTCGCATGTACTGTTTTAGGGAGACGAAGTGTAACACGGCCACTTACATCAGGGCTGATGAATGCCTTTGGCTCAGGAAATGCCATCCCATTGCTATGAAAGAAGGCCTGCGATGCTTGGATAGTGTCAAGCGCGAGTTCTCGAGCGAACTCAAAAGTATCTGCGTACTCTTCAATATCAGGGAGTTCATCTACTCTGGCGACATACAAACGCTCACCATCAATGATTTCCACACGTACTGAAATTGTGTATTCTTCGGCGTCACGCATAACCTTCGCCCTCTAATTTTTCAAGCAAATCTTGATAAGATTGTAAAACTTTTACAGTTTTGACCACGTATGGTGTTTTCATCTCTCTTCTAGGACGATGGCCGCAATCTATTGAAAAAGATATGAAATTTGAATGCTCACTCAGCTTTGGATGCGTAAATATCCTGTGGCCATCAGTTTTTCCCGGTATATCAATAAAACCAAGATCTTGGAGGTACATTCTAAGACCATTTTTCCCTTCGCATGCAACCGACGCTTTGCGTCTTTTTAAGTCATGGATGATATCTTCTACTTTGCTCATGATAGCTGACACCACCTATAGTGTCACATTGAATTTGTAACTATTTGTCCAAGACATGTCAAATTTCCTAAGCATTTAAATAGTAAGCAGAACCGTAGCCTGCCCCATCACTTTCGCCATTTGTCTAAGGCTTTAGTGTCTTGTCAGGCTGCTAGCCACTGCAATGTCTTACCCATGCTTCCTGTAGGTCTGAGGCATGCTGCCGATCACCTTGCCGAACACGAAAACCCGGTTCATTTCGTCTTTCTCGATCGGGTCCCAAGCTGCATAGCTCTTGTTATCTGAGATAACCAGCAGCTTGTCCTTCATCTTCTGCAGGCGCTTGACGTGAGCAGTGTCGTCGTACAGGAACGCGTATATCCCGTCGCCGTCAAAGCTCTTAACGCTGATGTCCACGAACAGCAGATCGCCAGGCTCAATCGTGCCGGACATGCTGTCGCCCCGGACGTTGATGATCCGGATGTTCTCAGCCTTACGTCCATCGAACATGTGGCGGGCTTCCGCTGGCGCATATTCAACGGAGTGGAGAATCTCCACGAACTCCTGATTAACAATGCCCGGTCCTGCGCTGACCATAAGATCCAGCACATCAATCCTGAATGCATCAGCCACCTGACTTTTAACCTCGGTAGTTCGAAGCAGTCGGCCATCATCACGCATCGGGCCATTACCGGTTGACAGCCATTCAGACCTGACACCCAAAGCATTAGCTATCTCGACGATCTTTGTTGACCCTCTGGCGTTTCCACTAACCAGACGCCAAATGGTCGGCTGAGCAATACCTGAGGCTTTCGCAAGTGCCCCTTGGGACATTCCAGCCAAAGACATGGCTTCGTTTAAACGATCTGCAAGAGTTTCTTTTTTCATAGTTTCAAATTTATACGCTTGCGTATTGATGGTCAAAACACGTTTTGCTATTGCTATAATCAATACGCATTGCTATTATCTCGATGAACCAATACTTATAGGAATTGGAATATGACAAATAAAACCATCCAGAAGGCAATTGATATCGCTGGCAGTCAGAAAAAATTGGCCGATCTGTGTGGCGTAGCGCAGCCGACAGTTTGGCGTTGGCTGCATGGCGGCGGAATTGATGCCCGCTATGTGATGAAAATCGTGTCTGCGACTAACGGCAAAATTAAGGCGGCAGAGATTCGGCCTGACCTTGCACAGTTGCTGAGTGCAAATTCACCGGCCGCCTAACCAGCGGCCTTTCAATCAACACCAGAGGAAGTATCACAGATGGAGAACGCAATAGCCCGAAAGTTAGAGCCGCCGATCCTCAACCCGATTGAGATAGAGGGCATTTTGTTAAACCGCCTTTTGTCCATTAGCCAGAAGACTTTTGCAGAAATGCGAGGGGTCAGCGAATCAACGATTAGTCGCCGTAAGAGCGAAGGGTACTACGCCGAGATGGCGAAAGAGATTGCTGCGTTAGGCCTGCAGGTTGTTCCGCCTGAGGCGGTTGTAGTTTCTCGTCACTACCTGCAATCGGTAGAGACGCTGGCAGATATCGGTTTACGTGCGGAGCGGTGCCGCCCTGGTCCGCTTGGGTGGGACTGATGAAGAGTAAAAAAGGCGAAAGCCGCGGTGCTGTAACACCAACGGCTTTCTGGTGCAAAAACGAAGAGGTAATTGCGAGGTAATTATGCCTGACCACAAACAAAAATCAAATACACCCCGACGCTCTGCATACCGCAGGGCTAATCAATCCGTTGCTGTTAAAGCGCCGTAACTCCACTAACTCTGGAGGTGACTATGTGTAACCACTCTGCTGCTGAACTGATTGCGCGTCTGAAACGTGCTTATCCGGCGTATGAGCCGTCCGAAATGGGTAATGCCTGTGATGGTATCCCTAAGGCCGGATCTCGCTTCCAGCACAGGCATAAGAGCCACATGGTGACGGTAATTACTGCAACTGACAAAGATGTGTCCTATCGCAAAGCCTGCGGGAAAGTTGGCTGGATGGGGTTACGTGAGTTTTTACGGCTACACAATGAGGTTTTGGTATGAGCAATCAGGTCTTTGAAATTGTTCAGGCCATGTCAGGGCAGGGGAACTGCATAACGATTCCCGGCCCGTATCTGGATTTCTTTGCAGGAGACAGGCAGCAGCATTTGCTGGCAGCGATTCTGAATCAGCTGGTGTTCTGGTCGGGTAAGTCGAGTCTGGATGATGGCTGGTTTTACAAGGAGCATGCGGCGCTGGCGAAAGAGGTTCACGCCAAAGACGGCGATGTTGTCCGGAAAGCGATGTTCAAAATTACGGATCAGTACCTGTCTGGCGTTATCGAAGAAGAGCTTCGCCAGGTAGGTGGAACACCCAAAAAACATTACCGGATTGACCAGGAAGCGCTTATTTCCCGGATATTCCCGTTAACACTGGATTCGGCTAAAGAGCCGAATGGGAATAAGTCACTGAAAGTAATAGAAACGGCTCTCAAGCCGAATGGAAACGGCGCAAAAGCCGAATCGAAGCAAGTTACTGAAAATAATGGAAACGGCTCTCAAGCCGAATGCATTCGTCCCAAGAGCCGAATGGAAACGGCTCATGAGCCGAATCCTGGAATCGGCTCTCAAGCCGAATCCTATCTCTATACAGATCTTAAAAACAGATCATTACATACAGATCATAAAAACCACGCGGGAGAGATTTCTCCTGTGGATAACTTTTCTGAATCGACTCAAAAAACTGTCATCCCGGAAGCAGTCATTCCTGACGCTACCGAAGCAAATAACCTGGCTACCGATGACGATTTTGACCTCGCTACGTGGTTCTGGTCGACCATCATCGAGCTGTACGAACGCGCAGCAGAGTTCGACGGCACTCTGGCAAAACCGAGAGAGCCGAACTTCGCAGCCTGGGCGCAAGAAATTTGCATGCTGCGCCAGGAGCACGGCTGCAGCCATGACCAAATCCGCACCATGATTGAGCGCATTCAGCGCGATCAGTTCTGGTGCTCCCGAGTTCAATCCGTGAAAACCCTACGCAGCAAATGGCAGGAGCTGGCTCTGAAGTTATGCCCGGCAAACCTGGCAACCGGCAGCTCGTTCGGTGTGAGCAGCAAACTGGATACCGACATCCCGAAAGGTTTCCGGGGCTAACAAATTTAACCGTGAGGATATCTCTGATGGAAAAAATTACTGACGTGCTGAAAGAGCTGGAGAAAGTCACCTGCCGTGAGCTGGCGGTCTATTTCGACCTGACAGCACCTGAAATGCTGGCCCGCCTGATGGTGCTGGAGCGCGAAGGCAAAGCGCAAAACCTGAATGGCTACTGGATGCCGGGTGGAAGTACCGAGCCCGTAGCGGTAACCAGCAAACTCACCGCGCTGGATATCAAGTTGCTCCAGTCGGTGCCGGTTGGCGTCTGGTTTGAGTGGCAGTCCCTTGCTGGTTTTGTTGATCGACCTCGTTACCGCTGCGAGCGCCTAGTGGCCGCCGGGTTTATGAATTCGAAGGTAACTAACCCTGGCAATCCGCACCATGGCACTAAATTCCAGAAAATCCGCGAGGTGACCCGGTGATGCGAGAGATACCTGATTGCCCGGTCTGTGGTTCAGCTGCGGAGTTCTATTTTCGGGATTACCAGGCTGGTGCCTGTTCCGGAGCCCTGAGATGCCCTTACGGACATCTCCGCGTACAGGATAGCTACTGGGCTGGTGGCAAGAGCAAATCGAAAATCCGGCTGATTGAAAAGTGGTCTCAGCAGGTCGAACAGAAAAAAGGTGAAGTGAAAAATGGCTAAAAACTCGATCGACGCGTATGGCGCCAGTGGCAAAACAAACGTTCTCATGTTCGAACCGGAAAACCTGCACCTGGTCACCGATAAGAGCCACCCGCTTTACGATGAACGTATTCACCTGCCTATCAGCGAGGCCATGGTGTTGAACATCATGGATCAGGGTGTGCTTGAGCCGATTATCGTCTGGAAGGACCCCGAAAGCGGGCTGGCCTGTGTGGTTGATGGCCGTCAGCGCGTGCGTCATACCCTGGAGGCTAATAAGCGACTGGTTAAACAGGGTGACTCTCCATTGCTGGTTCCTGCGGTAACTAAACGCGGCTCTGCCGTTCGAATGGCTCAGGCAATGGTCAGCGCAAACGAAATCCGCCAGGCCGATACTCCGCTGGGCCGAGCAAAGAAAATGGCTGATGCGCTGGAGCGTGGACACGATGAGGACGATTTAGCGCTGATGTTTGGCGTGAGTGTCCAGACCGTACGCGCAACTCTGTCACTACTGGATGCCACTCAGGCAGTCAAAGACGCTGTGGAGTCCGGCATCGTGACGGTCACCCAGGCACGTCAACTGGCATCACTGAAACCCGAAGAACAGCGGGAAAAGGTAGCGGAAATCGAGCAGGCGACCGCTGGCACAACCGGCCATGAAAAAGCCCGGCGGCAGCGCCAGATTCTTGGTGAAGCGAAGCCACGCTTGAAAACCAGAAAAGAAATTACTAAAGCTTTAGAAGGTGCTGGTGGTGAATATGCCCTTGCTCTTCGTTGGGTTCTCGGGGAGGCCGTATGAGGTTTAAATGTGATGGTTATAACGAAAGTGTTTATATACTCGCACTTAAGTTTGTTGTGACAGTTTTAGTGATAACAGCATTTTCAGTACTGGGAATTTGGGTGTTTGGTTAATATTGAAAGTGAGGCAACCAATGAACAAAAAACACTTAACCAGAGAAGCCTTGCTCAAAATTATTGAAACTGATCAAGCTCAATGCGGTGAGACTTCTGCTTTGGCCTGTATTGTCCTGGCCGCAATAGATAATGAAATAAGCTTAACCAGAAACATCGTGCCAGAAGAAATGAACATTGGCACTGCAATGAAGTTCTGGGGAGGCGGGCGTGGTTCCATTCATAGTTTTGTTGCGGGTTATAATCTCTGTCGCGCCGACATGCTCGCAGCCGTCCCACAACTACCCGGCAGTGAACCCTCCACCGTGCCGGGTAAATGGATTCCGGTAAGCGAGCGGCTGCCTGAGGCGGGTGGTGACATGATTGTATTCACAGACGGCATTGTTATGTCTGGGGTTTCATACGCCAAAAAGAAAGGTTTCTATATTCAGGCTCTTGAATATGACGATGATGAACCTGTCGACGGCGTAACCCACTGGATGCCGCTGCCAGCGCCGCCGACGGAGGTGAAATGATGCCGTACTTCTTCCTGATTTTCGTCATCAGCAGCCAATCATCGAATATGCAGGTAGTCCCAATGCAGAGCATGGAGCAGTGCAAGGCAGCTATTAAGGCGATGAAAGTTGCAGATGACAAGAGGTCATGGGACGACGTTTCGCCGAGTGTAGACAATATCCAGTGCGTGGAGGTTAACCATGGCTGAGTTACGCTCAGGTTGTCAGGCAATGATTATTGGCGGCTTCTACCGTACCAATGACGGAAAGTCAGTGCTGGTTGTGGGTTTCGTGCCGAATGGCTCCCGCTTTACCTGGAATGGCGAGGTCTACGCCGAGCCGGTGCCTATGGGAGACGCATGGTTGGTATCAGGCGACCTGGTAGCGCGGGATGGCGCTACTGGAGAGGCTAAAAGGATAGATTTCGCGCTGATGCCAGCAAAATATCTGATGCCCATTGATGGTGACGACTTCAGCGGCGAAGACGAGCGCCAGAAGGAACGGGAGAATGCCTAACGCTCCAGAAGGACCCAAAACCATAAAACGCAAATACGCTATTTGTTATCAACAAATCACAGGTTTGTATTTATGCGAATGATAACCAGAAAGAAGCCAGCCTTCACTGAACTGTATCAGACCGGCGTCCTGACTCGCATAGCTGCCGTAAAAAGCCCGGATGGCGGCGGCTGGCGATTGTTCGGGTTATGGCGGGGTAAGGAGATAGCGGTATTTGTGGAGGCTGCTCGCGGAGGGATTCGCGAGTGGTCCGGTCTGGATTATCTCGCTAACTTCTGCGCAAGTTGTGGTATTAGCCTGTGGGAAGTTCACAACAAGGTCGCTGAAAAAGCTCCTGAATAAGACCCCGCTCTGGCGGGGTTTTTTTTCTAAAAATCTGACGGCAAACGCAAAACTCACTACCTGTATTTCTCTGTCTGATTTATAATAACAGCGGGCCTGAACAACCCTGATTCCCAATCGCTGTGCCACGGAGAAAAACCGATGGCGCAGAAGAAACACCCTCAAAAGCTTTACTCCCTGACACCGGCTATCGCTGGTGTTTCTGCTTGTCTGTCGCACCAGGGCGGTGCGATATGAGCAAATCCAAAACCAAGGCTGAAAAGCTCCATCTGAGCCGCGTAGCTGCATTGGGCTGTGTCGTATGCCGGAACCTCAATTACGGCGAATCCCCGGCTGAAATCCATCACTGCAGCTCTGGCACTGGCTTATCTGTCCGCGCTGATAACTTCCATGTCATTCCGCTATGCCATGCCCATCACCGCACCGGTGGCTACGGCGTTGCTATTCATGCTGGCCGTAAGTCATGGGAAGAAAAGTTCGGTACTGAGGCTGAGTTACTGAGTCAGGTACTCCAGGAGTTGGGGGAGGCCACTGTATGACGCCGGCGGCTTACTACAACGAAATAGATCCCTTTGCAGCTCAGTGGCTGCGTAACCTCATAGCCGCCGGGCATATCGCCCCGGGCGAAGTTGACGAACGGAGTATTGAAGATGTCACACCTGACGACCTCAGAGGATTTACCCAGTGCCACTTTTTCGCCGGGATCGGCGTCTGGTCCCATTCCCTCCGCCTCGCCGGATGGCCTGACGATCGCTCGGTCTGGACTGGCTCCTGCCCTTGCCAGCCTTTCAGCGCGGCAGGCAAAGGAGATGGGTTTGCTGACGAGCGGCACCTTTGGCCCCACTTCTTCCATCTCATCAGCGAGCGCAGACCTCAGCATGTCTTTGGCGAACAGGTTGCAGCAGGTAACGCAAACGTATGGTTCGACCTTGTACAAGCAGACCTGGAAGGAGTGGGATACGCCTTCGGGCTTGTGCCGTTTACGTCAGCGGGCATCGGTGCTCCGCACATCAGAGAGCGAGCTTACTGGGTGGCCGAGTCCGCTGGCGAGCAACATCAAAAACTGTTACCAGGACTGGAAAAAGGTGATAGCGAGGAAGGAGGCTGGTCGCCAGCCCAATCTACAGGACTTTGCAGTGCTAGCGGCATGGGTGACACCAACCTCACGCGACTGGAAAGACTCAGCGGGAATGACTGCGCAGCGGGACGGAAAGGAGCGACTGGACCAGCTGCCGCGCCAGGCGTTCATGACGGGATGGCCAACACCACAGGTCAACTACATCACCAATGCAACGACAGTCCAGATGAGCGGGGATGGTCGAGAAACTCCGAACAAAATCGGCTGGGCGGCGAGCTTATGCGGCCCCTTGAGGTTAACGGTTTTTGGCGAGATGCGGACTGGCTCTTTTGTCGAGATGGCAAATGGCGTCCAGTTGAACCCGGCACTTTCCCGCTGGTTGATGGGGCTTCCGCACGCATGGGACGAGTCGAGCCCGGGGTGGCAAGAGTGGCAAGCAGCAACCGCGTCGGCCGCCTGAAGGGTTACGGCAACGCCATAAACGCACAGGCAGCTGCGGCTTTTATTCGCGCTTATATGGAGGTCGCATGACTAATTTTTACTGTGAAGCCCTTACGGCCCTGCGTTCAGCTCCCCATCACTATTTGAAAGAAGTCGGCGACCAGTGGCGGACTCCGGATTTGCTGTTCTGGGGTATCAACGCGATGTTTGGTCCGTTGATGCTTGACCTGTTCGCTGATGACAGCAACGCAAAATGCCCCGTCTGGTACACGGCAGAAGATAACGCGCTGACACAAGACTGGGCGGAAATGCTTTCCTCAATCGGCGGCGCAGCCTACGGAAACCCGCCTTACAGCCGCTCTCAGTACCACGAAAAGCAGGCCATCACTGGCATGACGCACATCATGAATTACGCCGCTGCACAACGCGAGAAGGGCGGTCGCTATGTCTTCCTGGTGAAGTCAGCCACAAGCGAAACATGGTGGCCGGAAGATGCGGATCACGTCTGCTTTATTCGTGGGCGAATTGGTTTCGATCTGCCTGAGTGGTTTAAGCCAGCTGACGACAAACAGAAGCCAACCAGTGCATTTTTCGCTGGGGCCATTGTCGTGTTCGATAAGTCATGGGCTGGCGAGCGGTTTAGTTACATCAACCGAGCGGAACTCGAAGCGAAGGGCCGCGCATTTATGTCACTGGCGCAGTTTGCTGCTGGCCAGAGCAAAACCCAAAATGAGGTGAATGTATGATCAACCCTTCTGAAGTTGGTAAGTCAGGTGAAATGATTCGCCTCCGTACGCTTGAAAGTATCTGGATACAGGGAAAACTGCGCATGTGGGGCCGCTGGTCGTACATCGGCGGCGGTAGCGGCGGCAACATGTTTAACCAGCTGTTGGCATCCGGGAAGATAACGAAGACTGCTATCAATGACGCTCTGCGCCGGATGAAGAAATCAGGCATTACCAAGCCTGAGCTGGAAGCCTTCTTAAAGGAAATCCTCAGTGGTAAAAATAAAAGCGGCCTGGCGTTTTGTACTGACGAGGAGGGATTGAAAATTGATTCAGTGCTCAGTACTGAGCTTGTGCGCCCCGGGAATAAAGCCCTCTATAAGCTAATCAAGGATCGGTATGTCTATCGCATGAGTAAGAAGTCGATGGCGAAAGAGCTAAACGAAAAGCATCCAGAATGGTGCTTGAGGACATGTGAGAGCAGGGTTGATGTTTGGCTAAATTTAGCAGAATCGATGCTTTACGCACCAATGTGTGACGCATTTGGCACAAATGGCGACAGATTTTACTTGAATAGTTGCGCGGAAAGTGCTTGAATTGTGATAGGCTCGGGACGTTAAAGCGAACTGAGCAGCAAAACAAAACATAAACCCGCCACCTGTGCGGGTTTTTTACATTTAAGAGGCTGCCATCAGGCGGCCTTTTTTGTTTCCCCTCGCACTGAGAGGACTCACAGCAATAAGAGGGGGCTAAATGTCCGATCCTGTTTCTGGCACAACGGTAGCTGCTGGCGGGCTGATGGGGGCCAGTATGTTCGGCCTTGCAACTGGCATTGATTATGGCGTGGTATTTGGCGCGTTCGCTGGGGCGGTGTTCTATGTCGCTACGGCGGTAAATATCAGCCGCCTAAAGCTGGTGGGCTACTTCATAACTTCATTCATCTTCGGTGTGATTGGTGCTCCTCTGCTGGGGTCTTACTTCTCAAAGTGGACGGGGTACAGTGACAGGCCGCTTGATGCACTCGGTGCTGTAATTGTTGCAGCCATAGCCATTAAATTGCTGACGTTCGTTAACAGTCAGGATCTGGGTAGCCTGTTTGGGATTCTCTCTCGCTTACGTGGAGGAGGGACAAGCAATGGTAACAAGTGATCCGAGCGCAATCGTCAATGCGGTGATATGCGCTGTAATTGTTGGGGCGTTGATGTTCTACCGGCGCGACGGGTCAAGACACCGCCCCATGATATCGCTGATGGCTTACTTCACTGTGCTGGTTTATGCCAGCATCCCTTTCCGTTTCCTGTTTGGCTTGTACGAGTCATCCCACTGGCTGGTGGTACTGGCAAACATTCTTATCTGCGGCGCGGTTCTCTGGTTCAGGGGGAATATAGCGCGTCTGGTTGATGCACTGAGGCACTAATGAATCAAACACAATTCCAGAAGGCGGCTGGTATCGGCGACGGGTTAGCTGCGCGCTGGTTTCCGCATATTACAGCCGCGATGAAAGAGTTCGGCATCACTTCCGCTATCGACCAGGCAATGTTTATTGCTCAGTGCGGCCATGAAAGCCTCGGGTTTAACAGGGTAGTGGAGAATTTCAACTACAGCATCGCCGGGCTTGCTGATTTTGTTCGTTACGGCAGGTTAACGCAGGATCAGGCCAATTCCCTCGGGCGCAGCCAGTCGGAAAAAGTGTTACCCCTGGAGCGCCAGCGGGCTATCGCCAACATTGTCTATAGCAAGCGGTTGGGTAACAACAGGGCAACTGATGGCTGGGTTTATCGAGGGCGCGGACTTATTCAAATAACCGGGCTTTCTAATTACCGGGACTGCGGCAACGGGCTGAAAGTTGATCTTGTGGCTCAGCCAGAATTACTGGAGCAGTCCTCCTGCGCGGCCCGTAGTGCAGCATGGTTCTATGTCTCAAAAGGTTGCCTGAAATATCCGGGTGATCTTGTTCGGGTGACGCAGATTATCAACGGCGGGCAAAACGGGATTAATAACCGGCGCGCTCGCTTCCTGAAAGCAAAATCGGTACTGGTGGTGTGACATGCAAATGAAAATATGTGTGGTCGCTTTTGCGCTTCTTCTTTCTGCGTGTGATGCCACCCCTGAACCAGCCAAATCGACTATGGCTGTATCATCCCAACTTTCTGCAGATGCAGACCGGATTAGCGTGACAAAAATGTCTGAGTTCCGCGATGGGCTTGCATATGGAAATTGGCGGGGTGTTTATCTCATTCAGGATAAGCAGACCGGACAGGAATACATCGGTATCAGCGGCATTGGGATTTCCGAGGTAGGGGCGCATAGCCAGATGGTTGGCAAGGTTTCGCAATCAGTAAGGGATGAACGATGAGCTTAGAAATTATTGCTGGGCTGGTGATTGTCATCTTGGGTGCTATCGCTGGCGCGTTTGGCATTGGTCATGCTCGGGGGACCAGTAAGGCAGGAGCCAAAGCCGAACAGCAGCGTACCGAAGAAAACGCCGCTGCTACTGTCGCCGCGGCAGAACGCCGTGCTGAAGTCACGAAAGGGGCCAGTGATGTACAGGAAGACGTTAAGCGTATGGGCGATGACTATGTTGATCGCGAGCTGCGCGAAAGATTTACCCGCCCCAGTAGTCGTTGATACGGCCTGCAGCTGGGTGCGGATTATCTACCTGACTGACCACGATATCGATGTGCTGGATAAGCAGACCAAGCGCGACATTCTGGCGCACAACAAAACAGTGCAGGCGAACTGCCCACAATTCACCGAAAAGGCTACGAAATGAGTGAAGCAAAACCGCAGGACGGCAGCACTGTAAAAGGCTACCGCACACTAACGCCAGCTGACATTGAGATGATGAATGAGGTCAAAGCTGTAAGCCGCGAGTTCCTCAAAAAGCTGGATTTCCTCAAGTTTGTGCATGAAAGCGAACCAGAGCCAGACCCTCAAACTCTGCGCAGCCTGGCCATCGCCCGCACCAAAATGCAGGAAGCCTGTATGTGGGCATGCCGCGCTGTTGCCCGGCCAGATGCTGACTGTTAACCCCACTAAGGGATAAAGCCAATAATATCCCCATAAAAGGATAAACCATGACTCCATTAGTTCTTACCGCAGAGCAAATTAAAGCTCTGGCAGACTTCGCTGAGCAGGACGGCCAGCCCACTTACACGATCTCTCAGGCCAGCATCCCTGAGTTTGAAGCGGATGACGGCAGCACTGTGCCGGGGTACGAGGGCCTTATCGCCTACTCAGAATCAGAAGAGCACGGCGCGCTTCAGCTCGAAGATTAAGCATTACAGGAGCCATTCTGCCGAGTGGCTTCGATAATGCTCCCCACATCGCACAGAGGTAAGACATGTCAGAGATCACCGCATCCGAGCAAATCCGCCTGGATATCATCAAGAAAGTTAACTACGACACCGCAGCGGCCAAGCTGGCCATTGACTGGGTAGGCGACAGCTATCTGAAGTCTGAGCTATTCGCTGACTCTTTCGATCGTGTTTACACGGAAAGCGAGATTGTCTCGAAGACTCGTAAAGCGATTCAGGAAGCGACCGAAGCGCTGGCGCTTTTTGATACCGGCGTTGAGCAGGCCAGCTAAGGCATTACAGCAGGCATTCAATGAGTGCCTGTGATAATGTTTAACTACTTGCATACAACCAGGTCGTTAAACATGGGCGAATTAATAAGCGCTACTATTATTGGATTATGGGAATGCTATTTATCATGGTCCAAACAGAAACGAGAGCTAACAATATCCAAGTTAGAAGCACTATCAAATTTATTGATAGATAATCAGGCCTACCTGAGAGATTTCTCACATAAAGGGGTTAAAGACACTCAAAGGGAGCTTGAACTTGCAAAGGAGTGGAAGCGTGTCGGCCTCTTATTTCAAGATATTGCTCCTGATTTGTCTGAAATATGTGAGAGGAAATCAGACTACTGGATATATTCAGATCGATACACCAAGCAGAAAGTTAATGAGCTAGGGATAACAATAAGAAATCTCGAACATAAGCTAAGAATGGCAAAGCAAAACCTTCTATAGAATCCCTTTGTAATTTATGAAAGCCACCTTTTAAACGGTGGCTTTTTAATTGGAGATGATAAGGATGCCCGCACTAATTCCCCGTGCATGCCGTAAGCGTGGATGCGCAGGCACAACAACCGACCGCTCAGGCTACTGCGAAAAGCACCGCAATGAAGGCTGGCAACAGCATCAACAGGGAAAAAGTCGCCACGAGCGTGGCTACGGTAGCCAGTGGGATATCAGGCGTGCGCGCATCCTGAAACGCGACAACCATTTGTGCCAGAACTGCCTTCGCAGCGGGCGAGCTGTCGCAGCAAAGACGGTTGACCACATCAAGGCCAAGGCTCATGGGGGTACCGATGACGATTCGAACCTCGAAAGCCTGTGCTGGCCCTGCCATCGTCACAAGACAGCCACGGAGAGAACGCGATGAGTTACACGCGCTGCACCTATTGCGGCTCAAAGATGCACACTGTCGCAAATTGCCCTAAGACGTGGGGTGGTTCCTCGCGACGTGCAAACCTGCGCTGCGGCTACTGCGGTCAGTCAGGGCACAACTCCAGCGCCTGCCCGCGCAATGCGACCGCCGGGCGTCGGCATACCCTGAATGATGACTTTCATCTCGATTAGTTGCATTTGAAATGATTTTGAATGAAATCAAATGTTGCAAATGAGAATGAATGTCAAATAGTCCGGGGGGGGGATCAAATCCCTACGGGCGGCCGCCCAAAGGACCGCCGCCTAACCTTTTTTCACACCGCCGCAGGTTAGAAAACTTTTTTTTGGGGTCCCCCATCCAATGATTAATAGGAGTTTTCGATTATGCCAGGACCACCGAAAACCCCGACACATCTGGCTTTAGTGAAGGGGAACCCATCCAAGCGCCCGATCAATAAGAACGAGCCAAAACCCCCGTCAGGGGTCCCCCCAATACCGAAACATTTCGATAAACAGGGTAAGTACTGGTTCAAACGTATTGGTGATGAACTTGATGCCGTCGGCGTGTTGACCACGCTTGATGCTAAAGCGCTGGAGTTGTTGATAGAAGCCTATGTTGAATACCGGCATCACTGCGACACGCTTGATCGTGAAGGTTACACCTATGCCGTCTACAGCGAAGATGATTCAGATGAAGGAGGGGAGCGGGAAATCAGAATGATAAAACCGCACCCTGCAGCAGTCATGAAGGCTGATGCGTGGAAACGGATCAGAGCGATGCTGAGCGAATTCGGCATGACACCTGCCAGCCGATCAAAGGTTGGTGCAAAAGGCCCGGCAGAAGCCGACCCACTGGAAGAATTTCTTAAAAAGCGCAAATGATGAATGGCAACCGTTGCAGATGGATTCCGCTACGCCGAGCGCGTGGTATCTGGCGATATCGTTGCTGGCGAACTGGTGCGTCTTGCGTGCCAGCGGTTCTTTCATGATTTAGAGCACGGCCCGGAGCGCGGTGTTTATTTTGATGAAGGCCGCGCCCAGCACGTTCTCGATTTTTATAACTTCGTCCCCCATGTGAAGGGGCACTTGACCGGCAAGCCGATCGAGTTGATGGACTGGCACACCTTCATCCTGATTAACCTTTTCGGGTTTGTCGTCCCGCTGATAGACGAAATAACGTTTGAGAGCATTCTTGACGACGATGGCGACCCCATGTTTGTGCGTCGCTTTCGTACCGCCTATGACGAAGTAGCGCGTAAAAATGCAAAATCAACGCTTTCGTCTGGCATCGGGCTTTATATGACTGGTGCCGACGGTGAGGGTGGTTCTGAGGTGTATTCCGCAGCAACAACCAGGGATCAGGCCCGCATCGTGTTTGATGATGCGAAGCGCATGATTAAGTTGGCTCCGAAAACACTGGGCCGTTTGTTTGGTAGTAACAAGCTAAATATTCACCAGGAGCGGACGGGCTCAAAATTCGAACCTGTAGCCAGTGATGCGAATAACCTCGACGGCCTTAATATTCACTGCGGGATCGTTGATGAGCTGCACGCACATAAAACCCGTGACGTCTGGGAAGTTCTGGAAACAGCGACCGGGGCGCGCCTGCAGTCCCTTATTTTTGCAATCACTACTGCGGGTTTTAATAAAGAAGGTATCTGCTACGAGCAACGTGATTATGCAATCAAGGTTCTGAAGAACTTTGATAACCCTGACCCACTTTCAATTAAGGATGACAGCTATTTTGCGCTGATTTATACCCTGGATGAGGGGGACGATCCTTTCGACGAGGCAAACTGGCCGAAAGCAAATCCCGGCCTGGGGATATGTAAGCGTTGGGACGATATGCGCCGTCTGGCTAAAAAGGCGAAAGAGCAGGTGGCGGCGCGTGTCGGTTTTTTTACCAAGCATCTCAATATCTGGGTGCAAGGTGAAAAAGCATGGATGGATATGGCGCGCTGGGAAAAATGCCGTGACGAGTGGGATGACTCCACTTCAGCCAACTGGTCAATGTGGCTCGGCGTTGACCTTTCCAACAAAATTGATATTTCAGCTGCAGTTAAAGTCTGGCTTGCTCCAAATGGCGATGTTTATGTCCGCTCCAGATTCTGGATACCTGAAGGTCGGCTGGAAGCCTGTTCCAAGCAGCAGGCGGACCTTTACAGAAAATGGAATCTCGCTGGATTTCTTCAGTTTACCGATGGCGATGTCGTTGACCATGCAGTAATTAAAGAGGAAACGATCGAATGGGCGCGAGGTGACTCGCTGAACGAGTTTGCATACGACCCGTGGAGTGCCACTCAGTTTGCTTTGTCGGTAGCAGCTGAAGGTGTACCAATTGTTGAAGTCCCTCAGACGGTTAAAAACCTGTCTGAAGCAATGAAGGAAGTCGAGGCGAAAATTTACGCCGGGCGTTTTCATCACGATGGCAATCCAGTGATGACATGGATGATGTCAAACGTCACTGTCAAACCAGACAAAAACGAGAATATTTTCCCCAACAAGGCCACGCCTGAAAACAAAATTGACGGTCCTGTCGCGATGTTTATTGCGATGAGTCGCTTGCTTGTTAACGGTGGTGGTGAAGTTGACTTCCTGTCCACTATCGATCCTGACGAAGACCTTTTACTTCTATGAAAACTCTAATCACTGATGTTATCGGGCTTACCGGGTTCGGTTCGCTTGCTGCAGGCGTGTATCTCCAGTTCGGTCTGGCGATGTCTCTGATGATGTCGGGAACCCTGCTACTCATTTATGCGCTGTTAGCGGCAATGAGGGGGAATAATGCTGCTTGATGCTCTTTTTCGCAGTGAACCACTGGAAAATCCGGCCACGCCGATCACGAGTGAATCGGCTGAAACCGATAACGTGTTTGCCCGAGACGTATTTGTCAGCCCGCAAACGGCGATGAAGCTGGCTGCGGTGTATGCCTGTATTTACGTTATCTCTTCGAATATCGCTCAGATGCCGCTGCATGTTATGCGGAAAACCAATAACAAGGTTGAAGCTGCCCGCGATCACCCTGTGTTTTACCTGGTTCACGATGAGCCGAATATGTGGCAGACCAGCTATAAGTGGCGTGAGTTAAAACAGCGTCATATTTTGGGCTGGGGGAATGGTTACACCTGGGTGAAGCGTTCCCGTCGTGGTGAAGTTTCCGGGTTGGAATGCTGCATGCCCTGGGAAACGACACTGCTTAACACGGGTGGTCGGTATACCTATGGCGTTTACAACGAAGAGGGGGCGTTTGCCGTCAATCCCGACGATATGGTGCATATCCGGGCGCTGGGTAACAACCAGAAAATGGGGCTTAGCCCCATTATGCAGCATGCCGAGACGATAGGCATGGGGATGAGCGGGCAGGCTTATACCAGTTCATTCTTCAACGGTAATGCGCGACCCGCTGGCATTATTTCGGTGAAAAACCAGCTGAATGAAGAAAGCTGGGGGCGTTTAAAAAGCATGTGGCAAAAAGCTACAGCTGCTTTGCGCAGCCAGGAGAATAAAACAATGCTTCTCCCGGCAGAGCTGGATTACAAAGCGCTCACCGTTTCCCCGGTTGATGCCCAGATCATTGATATGTCGAAGCTGAACCGGTCGATGATTGCCGGGATATTTAATGTACCGGCGCACATGATTAACGATCTCGAAAAAGCAACTTTCTCAAATATTACGCAGCAGGCCATTCAGTTTGTCCGATACACGATCATGCCGTGGGTAACGAACTGGGAACAGGAACTCAATCGCCGCCTGTTCACCCGTGCTGAACTGGCTGCCGGATATTACGTCAGGTTTAACCTGACAGGCCTGCTACGCGGGACCCCGCAGGAACGTGCCCAGTTCTACCACTTTGCGATCACTGATGGCTGGATGAGCCGCAATGAAGCGCGAGCCTTCGAAGACATGAATCCGGTAGATGGCCTGGATGAAATGCTGGTGAGCGTTAACGCCGCGAACCCCGCAGACGATTTTAAGGCACCTAAAACCGACGAGGAAAAGCCCAATGAATGACCGTGAAACGCGCTGTTACAGCGGGGAGGTCAGAGCCGAGCAACGCACCGATGAACCTACCCGCATTCTGGGCTATGGCTCGGTGTTCAACAGCCGTTCTGAACCCCTATGGGGATTCCGTGAAATCATCAAGCCCGGAGCATTTGACGATGTGCTGAATGATGATGTCCGCGGGCTGTTTAACCATGACCCCAACTTTATTCTCGGACGGAGCGCTGCCGGGACGCTATCCCTGTCTGTCGATGAGCGCGGCCTGCGTTACGACATTACAGCGCCGGATACGCAAACTATCCGCGATCTGGTGCTGGCGCCGATGATGCGCGGTGACATTAACCAGTCATCTTTTGCCTTCCGGGTATCCCATGACGGTGAAAATTGGTACCAGGACGATGAAGGGATCGTTATTCGTGAAATATCGAAGTTTTCCCGGCTGTTTGATGTCAGTCCGGTGACTTATCCCGCATATCAGGAGGCCGACTCCGGCGTCCGATCGATGAAAGCCTGGCAGGAGGCGCGCGACAGCGGTGCGCTAAAGAACGCCATTAATCAACGAATGGCGCGTGAGCGCCTGCTGACCCTTCTTAACGCGTAAGGAAAAATCATGAAACTGCATGAAATGAAGCAAAAACGTAACACCATCGCCAAAGATATGCGTGCCCTGCATGACCAAATTGGTGATACCCCCTGGACCGATGAACAGCGTACTCAGTGGAACGCTGCAAAATCGGAGCTTGACGCCCTTGATGAGCGTATTGCACGCGAAGAGGAACTGCGCCGCCAGGATCAGGACTATATCCACGAAAACGAGCCGGAACAGCGCCAGCAGCAGAATCGTGATCCAGCAAACCCGGAAGCACAGGCTAACGAACGTCGTGCTGCGGCGTTTAATGCGTTTTTGCGCCGTGGTCTTGGCGAGATGAGCGCTGAAGAACGCCAGGCTTTAAAGGAGCTGCGTGCTCAGGGCACGACGCCGGATGAAAAAGGGGGGTACACCGTACCAACCCAGTTCCGCAATAAGATCGTCGAAGCACTGAAAGATTACGGTGGAATTGCCAGTGTGGCGCAGATTCTGAATACCGCCAACGGCCAGGACATTGACTGGGCAACCTCTGACGGTACCACTGAAGAAGGTGAACTGCTGGGCGAAAACACTGAAACCAGTGAAGAAGACGTGTCTTTCGGCGGTGCAACGCTGGGGGCTAAAAAACTGTCCTCTAAAATCATTCGCGTATCCAATGAACTGCTCCAGGACAGCGGCGTAGATATCGAAGCGTTCCTGGCCGCGCGTATCGCCACTCGTATCGGACGTGGTGAAGCGAAGTATCTGGTATTAGGGACCGGCACCGGCACCCCGCTGCAGCCTAAAGGGCTGGCAGCGTCGGTAACTGGCACCAAAAATACCGCAGCAGCGACCACCTTTACCTGGAAAGAGCTGAACGCACTGAAGCACTCTGTCGACCCGGCATATCGTAACGGTCCAAAGGTGCGCTGGGCCTTTAACGATGCAACGTTGCAGCTGGTGGAGGAAATGGAGGATGGACAGGGCCGCCCGCTCTGGTTGCCGAACATTATCGGTGGCGCACCTGCTACTGTTCTGCAGGTGCCGTATGTCGTTGACCAGGCTATTCCTGATATCGCGGCTGGTGCCAAATTTGCCTACTTCGGCGATTTTAACCGCTTTATCGTTCGTCGTGTCACTTACATGACGTTGAAACGGCTGGTTGAGCGTTACGCAGAGTATGATCAGACTGGCTTCCTGGCCTTTCATCGCTTCGACTGTGTGCTTGAAGATACTGGCGCGATTAAGGCGCTGGTGGGCAAACCGGCATCTGGCGGCTAAGGCAATAATCAGCTTCAACCTCCACCGCTCCGGCGGTTTTTTTATGCCCGCAGTTCGCTGCGGGCCAGGGAAAACACATGAGCACAACGATTGAGATGTTGCGGGCGCAGTGTCGGATCGATATCGACGACACCACGGAAGATGAGGTGCTTACGCTCTATTATGGTGCCGCGCGCCGAAAGGCGGAGAACTTCATCAACCGCCATCTTTATGAAGAAGAAGTGCCGGAAACTGATCCTGACGGGCTGGTGATTGCTGACGACATCCTCCTGGCGCTGATGCTGCTTGTCGGGCACTGGTATGAAAACAGAGAAGAGTCGTCAGACGCAGCAAAAACCAGCATCCCATTTGGCTTTACATCGCTGATAGAGCCGTACCGCTATATTCCGCTCTAGGAGGAATTATGCAGGCAGGACGATTACGGCATCGCGTCACTATTCAGAACTTCACAATATCAAAAACACCTTCCGGCCAGCCGGTAGAAAGCTGGGCTGATGGAAAAACTATCTGGGCCGAGGTTAAAGGGATCAGCGGTAGGGAGCTGTTAGTCGCTGGCGTTGAGCGTGCTGATGCCACCATTCGCGTCTGGGTGCGTTTTCGTACAGACATCTCAGCTTCTTCCCGTTTGAAAGTACTGAATGGACCATACAAAGATGCGGTCCTGAATGTCACTGGGCCTCCGGTTCCGGATATCAAAGGAACCCGGCTGGAAATTCTCTGCAAACAGGGGACCGAAAAATGATTGATGTGAATCTGGATTTTTCCGGGTTGCAGGATATTGCCCGCGATCTGCAAACGCTCAGCAAGGCCGAAAATAATAAAGTTCTCCGGGAGTCGACCCGTGCTGGTGCCGAATTGCTCCGCGAGGAGGTGATTGATCGCGCTCCTGAGAAATCCGGAAAACTGAAGAAAAACGTTGTTGTCGTCACCCAGAAAAGTCGCCGTCGCGGTGAAATTTCATCTGGGGTGCATATTCGTGGCGTTAACCCGCGAACTGGGAACAGCGACAATACAATGAAGGCCAGCAACAAGCGGAATGCGTTTTACTGGCGCTTCGTGGAGTTGGGAACATCTACAGCGCCTGCACATCCGTTTGTTCGCCCAGCTTTTGATACCCGCATGGAAGAAGCTACGCAGGTGGCGATGCAGCGGATGAATCAGGCTATCGATGAGGTGTTATCAAAATGACAGAGGATGATCTCTATGACCTGCTGTCGACGCTGGCAGACGGGCGGGTTTATCCGTATGTGGTGCCGCTAGGCAGCGACGGACTTCCTGCAGTTTCCACTCCCTATGTCATTTTCTCGATACCGACTGATGTTGCCGGGGATGTTTTCTGCGGCCAGGCAGAGTCGACACTGCGCATTCAGGTTGATGTATGGGCTGAAACGAATGACGAAGCCAGAGCGTTACGCCTGGACGCCCTGGCTCGCCTGCAGGTTCTTTCACCTGTCGAGGTGACAAAAATTCCTGGCTACGACACGACAACCCATCTTCATCGGGCAACCCTCGAAATAACGGTCATTGCCTGACAAAAACCAATCCAATCCGACCGCCGCTGGCGGTTTTTTCATTTATGGAGGCTGCGATGTCAGCACTATTTGAACGTGCCCAAAAAACGGTAGTAATGATTACCTCTGTGCCGGTCACCGCGGCAGAGCTGGATACCGCAACCTGGTTAAACCTGAGTTGCACTATCAAACAGGCAAGCTTTACCGCTGGTCAGAAAAACGATATTGACGTGACAACGCTCTGTTCGGATGAAACGGAAAATATCAACGGCCTTCCTGCTCCGTCTGAAATGTCACTTTCCGGTAACTTCTACCGCAACCCGGCGCAGGATGCACTTCGTGAAGCATATGATAACGACGGGGTTTATGGGTTTAAGGTTATTTTCCCGTCTGGTAATGGATTCCTGATGCGCGCTGAGGTACGTCAGCACACCTGGGATTCTCAAACCAATGGCGTGGTTGCTGCAACGTTCTCGCTGCGTCTGAAAGGTAAACCCACCAATATTAACGCCCCAGGAGTTCTGTCGTTTGCTACTGACCTTCCGGCGTCCCAAACGGTCACGGCAGGAAGCGCCCTGACTATGGGCGTAGTCGTCCAGGGCGGTACGGCACCTTATACCTACGCCTGGAAAAAGGGCACCTCCACGGTCAGCGGCCAGACCAGCGCAACGTTTACGAAAGCCAGCGCTGTATCCGGCGATGCCGGGGTTTATTCCTGCGTGGTTACTGACGCCGATGGCACTGTGATCACTTCTTCTGATTGCACCGTCACCATCAATTAACGGAGCGCCGGGAGACCGGCGATACACTTAATGTCAAAACCGAGTCTTAAAGCACTTGCACTGGCACCGATGGCGGGCTTTCGTAAAAAAGAAGTCTCCGTTCCGGAGTGGGATAACGCCAAAGTCATCATTCGTGAGCCATCAGCGGAAGCCTGGATTCGCTGGCAGGGCATTGCCAGCCCGGAACCACCCAAACCACCGGAAGGGCAGGAGCCCCAGGAGGCACCAGAACTGACCCCTTCAGAGCGAGCCTTCCGCACGATGCGGGCCGACGTCACGCTTTTCATCGATATTTTGCTGGATACCGACCTGCAGCCCGTCTTTACTGTCGATGACACCGAACAGGTTGAAGCGATCTATGGCCCTGTGCATTCCCGGCTGTTGAAGCAGGCACTTGATCTTATTCGTGACGCGGATGATGCTAAAGCAAAGTAAAAATGCCTGGCATGCAGTTCCTGATGGCGCTGGCGCTCCGGATGGGCCGCACGCTGGGCGAACTGCGACAAACCATGACGGTCGGTGAATTCAGGATGTGGGCTGAATACGACCGTATCAGCCCAATCGGCGATATTCGCGGCGATATTCTCAATGCTCAGCTGGTATCTGCGGTTTACGGAGCGCAGGGCGGTAAAGTCACCATTGAAGATGCTCAGCTTCAGTGGAGCGCAGATGAGGAAGAGGCAAGCGACAGCGGCGATCCCTTTGCAGGGCTGGAAGCGGCGCTGCTGGCTGCGTCAGCATAGCCAGTAATAATTCGTGTGGATGCCACTCATAACAGGTGTTATGTTGTTTTTTTTGACACACGGAGTGCTTTAAATGACGACTACTGGCTGGATATTATTATTTGTTTTTGCTCGCCTTATTGATCTTGTTATCTGGTATTTCCTGAACAGAGGAAGCGTAAGAGCTAATGATCAGATCGCTATGCTTAAAGGAATCTCTGAAAAGCAAAGTGCTCAAATTGATCTTCTGATTGCACTTGCTCATAAAAAAGAGGAACCAGAAAAAGATTATCTGGAAGAAGCAAGGAAAAAAGCTGGTTTAATTTAATAATATTGAAATCATAAAAAAAGCCCCACAATGTGGGGTTTTTTGTTTCTGAGGAAATGAAATGGCAACCCTGCGTGAACTTATCATTAAAGTTTCTGCTAACTCTCAGTCATTCCAGACCGAGATAGCCCGCGCGTCACGTATGGGGGCTGATTATTATAAGACAATGCAAAATGGCGGCAGGCAGGCTGCGGCTTCAGTTCGGGAAACTCGCCGTTCTGTTGCTGAGCTAACTGACCAGATGGAGTCAGCAAAGGCTACCGCACTGGGATTAACCGGGGCATTTGCTGGTGCTTTTGCTACGGGGCATTTGATATCCCTGGCTGATGAATGGAATTCAGTAAACGCCCGCCTAAAACAGGCATCTCAATCAACTGATGATTTTACCAGCTCTCAAAAACAGCTGATGGATATCAGTCAGAAAACGGGCACATCTTTTTCTGACAACGCTAATTTATTTTCCCGTTCAGCAGCCTCAATGCGGGAATATGGTTACAGCTCCAGCCAGGTGCTGGATATTACTGAGGCTATTTCTACTGGTTTAAAACTTTCTGGCGCGAATGCTCAGGAGTCCAGTTCGGTCATCACTCAGTTTAGCCAGGCTCTGGCGCAGGGCGTGCTGAGAGGCGAAGAATTCAATGCCGTCAACGAGAGCGGCGACAGGGTTATACGGGCGCTTGCGGCAGGGATGGGGGTTGCGCGTAAAGACCTTAAATCTATGGCGGATCAGGGGCAGTTAACCATTGATAAAGTAGTGCCAGCCCTCATCAGCCAGCTTGGTAAGCTACGGAATGAATATGGTGAATTGCCGCAGACTGTTTCATCGTCGGCAACAAAAGTTGAAAACGCTTTTATGCAATGGGTCGGTGGAGCTAATGAAGCTAGTGGCGCGACAAATACCCTGACCGGATTACTTGATGGCGTAGCCAACAACATTGATCAGGTCGCCACTGCTGCCGGAGCGCTTGTTGCCGTTGGTGCAGCCCGATATTTGGGAAATATGGCTCTTGGTGCCAGCTCTGCAACGGCTGGGATTATTAACGCCGCAAAAAGTGAAGTAGCTTTAGCTGAAGCCCAGGTCAGAGGGACGCAGGTTTCGACAGCTCGTGCGCGTGCTGCAGTTTATCGTGCCCAGCAGGCACTGGCAGCGGCGCGGGGTACAGACGCGCAGGCCGCCGCGGAAAAACGGCTCTCACTGGCGCAGGAGTCACTTAACCGTAATATTCAGGCCAGAGTATCCGCTCAGACTGCACTGAACTCGGTTACTGCTGTAGGTTCCCGGCTCATGGGGGGAGCATTAGGCCTCGTTGGCGGTATTCCTGGGCTGGTTTTACTTGGTGCCGGTGCCTGGTACACGATGTACCAGAATCAGGAGCAGGCCAGATTATCCGCTCAGGAATATGCAAACACCATTGATGCTGTCCGTGAAAAGACAAAATCAATGTCCCTGCCCGAAGTTTCTGATAATGAGACCAAAACCCGTCAGGCACTGGAGGAGCAAAACCGTCTTGTTGATGCCCAGGCATCAAAAGTAAAAAGCCTGAAGGAAGAGATCGCGGGCTATCAGTATGTCCTGTCTAACCCCGGCCCGACAACCAGTGGTGGTTTCATGATAAACCACCTGACCTCGGTCGAAACTGTCACCCGTGGTCTGGAAGAAGCGACTTCCGCTCTGGCCGTTGAACAGGGGAGGTTAGCTCAGATGCAGGCTAAGTCTGAGTCGATCCAGTCGGTACTGGAAGGGATAGAGAACAGGCGAATAGCATTAATCCGGCAGCAGGCTGCAGAACAGAATTCAGCATATCAATCGTTATTAATGATGAACGGTGAGCATACTGAATTTAACCGTCTGCTGGGTCTCGGAAATAATCTCCTCATGGCCCGGCAGGGGCTGGTAAACGCACCAGTACGCTTACCACAGGTAGACCTGACAACCCAGCAAACGGCTGCACTTGAAAAAAGCCGTCGTGATCTGGCGCTTTCAAAACTCAAAGGTGAGGACAAAGAGCGCGCACGACTGGGTTATGCTGCGGATGACCTGGGGTTAACTAACGACCCACAGTTCCAGACCGGACGGCAGGAGTTGATTAATAACGGCCTGAATGAATGGAGAAACAACCAGGAAAATAAACCCAAGCCGAAAGGAAGACATGGGAAAACCGAGGCGGAGAAAACTGAAGATACCTATACCCGGCTGATTAAACAGCAACGGGAGCAAATTGCTCTATCCAGCCAAAACACTGAACTGGCAAAGATGAAATATCAGGTTACTCAGGGGGAATTATCTTCGCTTGAAAAATCCAAAAAGGAAACGTTGCTGCACAATGCGGCGCTTATTGATCAGAAAAATATCGCTGAACAGTTAAAAACATTCCGCGAAGGTCTGGCCGACAGCAATGCTGCCGCCCGGGAAAGGGGGAATATCGATTTCCTCGGCGCGGGACAGGGGGATAAAGCCCGTGATCGAATGAAGGAAATGGCGGATATTCGCGCTGATTTTCTCAGGCAGCAGCGTGATTTACAGCGTGATTTCAGTCGTGGGCAGATTTCCGAAGACCTGTATAAAAAGCAAACGGAAGCGCTTAAAGCAGCGCTTGCCGAACGCCTGGATATTCAGGAGGAGTATTACAAAAAAACTGATGAACAGCAGTCAGACTGGCGGGCAGGGATCAGCGATTCCCTGATGAACTATGCCGATCAGGCTTCTGATCTGAGTTCAATGGCTGCCACTGCAACCAGCGAAATTCTGGATGCCACCACTAACTCTATTTCCAACAACCTGACCAACGTCCTGACGGGCGCTGCTTCTTTTAAAGATGGAATGTCGAATATTTTCTCCTCCCTGGGCGAAACGGTGATTAAGACGCTGATCCAGATGGCAACACAGGCATTAATCACCAAAGCGATTATGGCGTCATTCGGCGGCGGAGCGGGTGGGTTGTTCGGTAGTCTTTTTGGCGGTGCCAGCGGTGTGGCAAGTAGTGGTACCGCTATTCAAAGCGCGGGAGCTAATTTTTCATTCAACGCTCTCGGAGGCGTTTACGATTCTCCGTCACTTTCTGCATACAGCAATGGTGTTTACAGCACTCCCCAATATTTTGCGTTTGCGAAAGGGGCAGGTGTATTCGGCGAGGCCGGGCCGGAAGCCATCATGCCGCTTACCCGTGGCGCTGATGGTTCGCTGGGGGTCAGAGCTGTTGGGCGGGAATCACCGGCGGTACAGAACGCTGCGAAGCAGATCCAGGCACAGCCACGAATTGCTGTCAGCGTAGATGCCAGAAGTACGTTCACCGGTAAACCGGATGACATAACGATGCAGGCAATTGAGCGAAGGAATGACGCTCTGGAACAGCGGATAGTTAACACCTTAACCGCCGAAGTAAATAACCCCCAGAAGAAATTCGGTCGGGCTATTTATTCAAATCTCCAATCTAAAAAACCAAGATAGACCTGCCCGGAGGGAATATTCATGGCAGATATTTTCTACCCGGATGAATACCTGCCCATGCCGCTTATGGACGGGTACGGGTTTAAGCCCATATCACCTTTACTGCGAACGGAGATGACGTCCGGTCGCGCTCAACAACGAAGGCGATATACCTCGACACCCACCCAGGCATCGGTTAAATGGATTTTTAAAACTGATGCTCTGGCGCAGGTGTTTGAGGCGTTTTTCAGGGATGCGCTTAAAGATGGCCAGTCCTGGTTCTATCTGAAACTCCAGACTCCAGTCGGGGTAAAGCCCTATAAAGCCAGGTTCGTGGATATTTACGAAGGGCCGACGCTGGTCGCGCCAAAATACTGGCAGTACAGCGCAACGCTGGAATTATGGGAACGCCCTTTACCGCCTTCTGGCTGGGGGAATTACCCGGAATGGCTGGCTGGCCAGTCGTTACTGGATATTGCGCTAAACAGAGAGTGGCCGAAGCATGACAATTCTTGAGCGACTATATGCCAGCAGCGGATCGGAGGTTATTCACGATACGCTGCAGATATCAGCAGGCGATGATAACTACTGGCTAACCAGTGGCTGGGATGACGTTTCAGTGACGCTGGAAAATGGTCAGCCGGTGACGTTTGATGCCAGTGCGATAGATATCGCCTTACCAGCCAGGAACGCCGATGGGACACAGGATTTAAAGTTTGCTATCAGCAATATTGACGGACGGGTTTCAGAGGCGATCGATAAAATTCTGGATGAAATGCAATCAGCCACGCTGACATTCCGGCGGTACATTTCATCCGATCTGTCTGCTCCGGCATCATCACCGTATACGCTCGATATTAAATCCGGCTCCTGGACCCCGACAGCAGTTCAGGTCACGGCAGGCTATATGAATGTCCTCAAAACAGCCTGGCCCCGTAAACGTTACAACCTCGCCGAGCATCCGGGCTTACGTTACTAACCTGAGGCAAATATGTTTAATCCTGATAAATACCGTTCTGTTAAATGGCAGAAGGGCGGTAGAGCCTACCCGCTACTCGACTGCTTCGGCATTGTGAATGAAATACGCAGCGACCTGGGGCTACCTGAATGGCCGGATTTTGCAGGTGTGACCAAAGACGGCGGGGGCCTCGACCGGGAAGCGAGAAAGCTGATGCTTTCGCTGAAACGTTGTGAACCCTGTGAAGGTGCCGGAGTGGCTTGCTATTCGGGCTCAACAGTTTCCCATGTCGGGATCGTTGTGATGCTCGATAACCAGTTGCAGGTCGCGGAATGCAATCCAGGCTCGGGGGTTACGTTTCTGCCACTGTCGCGATTTATCCGTCGCTTTAACCGCGTGGAGTTCTGGCAATGACGATAAAGTTTTACCCGTCCCGGCTACCGGGTGAACCCATTGAAACGCACGAGCATGGTGTGCTGACGCTGCATGAGTGGATGAGCAGAAATGTCCCGAGCTATTCACAGGATAAAACTCATCCTGTCGTGATCGAGCTGAACGGCCAGGCAGTCCCCCCGGCGGAATGGCCGTTATGTTTGTTGCGGCCAGACAGTGATGTGCGGATATATCCCATTCCTTATGGCACGGGTCTTGAAATTGCCGCGTGGGTTTCGGTGGCCGTATCCATTGCGTCTACGGCCTATGCATTATTCTTTGCCCCAAAACCAGAGCTGGGCGGTTTTTCATCCAGTAACGCTTCATCGCTGGATCTGTCTCCGGCTAAAGCCAATACAGCGAAGCTTGGCGATCCCGTTAGGGAGGCTTTTGGGCGAAACCGGATTTACCCGGATTACCTGGTGCAGCCGGTAACGCGATTCGACCCCGCTGATCCCACCAGAATGACGGTAGAAATGTTTGTCTGCCTTGGATATGGGCGTTTCTCCTATACCGGTGGAGATTTTCGGGTAGGAGAAACTCCGGCGCTGACCTTAGGCGAGGGCTTTTCATATACCAGCTATGGGCCCGGCGATAATGTGGCCGGGGATCGTCGCAGCGAGATATGGTTCAACTCAACGGAAGTTGGGGGAACGTCGAGCGGAAGCGGCCTCGATATGGCTCAGACTGCCCCTGAAGCCAGTGATATTGTTGCTGATGCCATGACCGTCAGCGGTGCCTCTGTCTCGTTTTCTGGCCTCGATGTCGATGATGATAATGATGAAGACGAGGATGAGAACAAACTTCCCCCTGGCTGGGTCGCCGGTGCAATTGTCACCCTGAAAGCGCCAGTGAATTATCAGGTATCCATCGAGGGCGGTTTTAACGTGCTGACAGGCGACGTCGTGTCAGAGATTGCGCCATTCAGCGGAATGCCTGTCACCCTAATGTTTAACGGTACTGACTATGATCTGCAGATCTCCACGTATACCCCTCACCAGGACGCTGTTCCGGGAACAGGGGGAGCGACTGCGGTATTACGCGCCAGTGCGTCGCCGTCAACGTATGACTTTACGACAACCAGCCAGACCTTTGCTCTGACATGGCAGGGTATCACCTATACCATATCTCTGGTCGCCAACTACGGCACAATGTCTGGCTTGCTCGCAGCGATTAACGGCGGGTTGAATGGTTCAGGGCTGATTGCTCAGGATGATGGTGGCGTAATACGTATCGTGGAGATCTCCAGCCCCTGGCGTGGCGGTTCCATTGCGTCATCATTTCTGCCTGCATCAGTATTTGGTGACAGCCCGGTATTTACTGCTGGTGCAGCCTCCAGCGGCGGAAGCCCTGCGGTAACAACCAGCGTCACGCTGGCATACGATTCTGGCACTGCCTTTTCCGGATTGCCGGAAGGAACCCAGCGGATTTCCCTGGCGCACCGTGGCAACGAATACCAGATAGCGTCTACTGATGGCCCCTCTGCGACCGTACAGCGTGTGGTTAACGGTGTCATCGACAGCACCTGGTCAGGCTTTATGACCCGTACCGTCGTGGATTTTGCCGCGTCTGGTATTAACGATAATGAAACCTGGCTAGGCCCCTTTCTGGCCTGCCCGCAAAATGAAGTTGTGGACGCCTTCGAGGTCAACTTTGCTTTCCCAAACGGAATTTGCGGGTTCCAGAACAACGGGAATAAGCGGGTCCGCCATGTCGAGTATGAAATCCAGTATCGCGTTTATGGTTCCGGATCAGGGTGGACGAGTAAGCCAGGGGTTTACGCGCTTAAAAACATTAATGGCCTCGGTTTTACAGAGCGTTTTGATCTGTCCTCTCCCGGGCTGGTAGAGGTTCGATGCCGCCGCCGTAACGAGCAGGGGAGCAACAACGCGAGAGACAGCATGTTCTGGCAGGCGCTCAGAGGTCGTTTGCTTTCCCGTCCGACCTCCTACGCTGGGATATCAACAATAGGGATCACGGTTGAAACCGGCGGCCAGCTGGCGGCGCAGTCAGACAAGCGTGTGAGTGTTGTCGCCACGCGGAATTATGATGGCGGTGGTGACAGGACAATCAGCGGTGCGTTCCTGCATCTTGCCCGCAGTCTGGGATATCGCGACGACCAGATCGACATTGCGGCACTCAGTATGCTGGAGGAGACCTACTGGACGCCAAGGGGCGAATATTTTGATCACCAGGCAAGCAGTGACAGCACGTCAGCAAAGGATATTTTCGACAAAATTGCAGAGGCTGGCATGGGATATTTTCTGCTGTCTGACGGGTTGCTTTCTGTCGGGAGAGAGGGCGTCAAAAGCTGGACAGGGATCATTACTCCTCAGGATACCGTCGAGGAAATGCAGACGTCATTCAGGGTCCCGTCGGAGGATGATTTTGATGGCGTGGATGTGAAATATATCAACCCTGTGACCTGGGCGGAGGAAACCGTACAGTGCCGGACGCCGGGAAATCCTTTTCCGCGCAAAACGGAGGCATACACCATTGATGTTGCCATGACTGCAGATCGCGCCTGGCGTATCGGGATGCGTCGGTTAATGAAATATCTCCACCAACGCCGAACGTATACGGCTACGACTTCAATGCTGGGATGGTGTCATGATTTCGGTGATCACATCATTTTGTCCGACGACATTCCAACCGGGAAAACCCAAAGTTGCCTGATTGACGCGATGATTTACGACTTCCAGGAAATCACGCTGCACGTCACGGAGCCACTGGACTGGAGCTACGCGAATCCTCGCTGCTGGATACAGTTTCAGGACGGTCGACCATCATCGCGAATGCTAACGCCGCAACGGGTAGATGATTTCACGCTGACGGTACCGTACAACGACGACCTGCATCCCGGCGACTGGATTATGGACGACCCAGATATTGATCTGCCGAAGTTATTGTTCTGCGACAGTGAAAAGGGTGCGCGGCATGGGATAGTCCAGGAGGTTGCCCCATCAGGTGACAGCAACTGTCAGATTACTGCACCTGAATATAAAGAAATTTTCTACCAGTACGACGACGCCACATACCCCGGCGACGCTGCTTAATACCAAAAAAAATCCCTTTCAACTTTTCTTTCGCTCAAACCCTCGTTTGGGCGAACGCCTTTTTTTGGAGCAAAAAACATGGCCTTTGATCCGCCTCTTGGGAGCAGTTCGCCTGCGGTGCTGCTCGATAATGCCACTCGCCTGGATAACCTGCTGAATAGCCTAGCGCTGGTCTTCCCTGACCGCGCAGGCGAATTGCTTTACACCTGGCGTGGCATCCATCAAAATCTGATCCCGCTCAGCAAGCAATACATGACGTTAGCAGCTGCGCAGGCAGATATCGTGAATATCCCTGTTGGCTCGACCACGTATTACCGCAGCCCGGATGACAGCGCTCTTGCGGTTGAGGTGATGAACGTTGCCGGGACGCTGCAGCCTACCGGGCGGAAAATGCCGTCGCAGAATTCAGTTAACCAGGCACTGATTGCGGCTGGGCAGGTGGCAACCGCTTCCTCTGTTCGTGATAACCAGTTACACGGAATGAGTATGCCAGACCGGCGTACGCTGGCTGCAGACTTTACCCAGTATCTGGATGCGTTTTCTTCCGGCGGCTCATCGGTACTGAACGGATCGGCGACTTATGCGGATCGCGTGTTGCTGTCCATTTCCTCTTTCTCTACTCCTTTTGCTACAGCCGCATGCACTCTGACGCTAACGGGAGCGGGAAGGACGCTGTTCAGTCAGGGGTTTTTTGACGGGGAAACGCTGACCGATGGTGTTTTGACAACCCCGTATTATGACGTGGCAATGCGCCAGTTCATTGTTGATAGTGTTTCCGCCAGTACGTTTAACACCTGGGTGTTGAAAGGGTCAATTAAACTCCCGCGGGCTTTTTCTGCTACAGAGGCGCGCGTGCTGCGCGACCGTAAAAACAGAATCCCGATCGGCATAGCATCGTCTGCATATAGCTACACTGTAGATACGCTTGCTTTTGATGCCGCTAACGATCTGCTGTATGTCGCTGTATCACGTACGGTGATGATTGCAGCTGGGTATGCCGACACAACGGAAGGGGCGCAGAAGTATTTCTGGGATACTTACGGCGGGATTATCCTCAGCCAGAAATCCACCGCTTCTCAGACGCTGCCTGAATACACCCTGTTTTTCTCAGAGGCGGGGGCGGTGACAGCAGTTACCGACCAGAACTGTACGGCGACTATTCAGGTGACAAAAAAACTGTCTCTTGACGTGGGGAAAATGCAGTCAAACGCCAATGCCGTGAATATTGCTGCAAATTCTCAGGCGTATGCTGCCGACAGGTTGCGGGAGCTGAATCTCGAATTGCGGGATTACCAGACTAATATCGGCTCAGTGGGCAACTATGGATCACAGGTGTCTTATAGCGCCACGATGAACGGCGGCAGTATTTTCACGCTGAATAAGCTGTCACTTTCCACGAACGTACGCCGCCTGGTAATGACGATGACCGACGGCCTTGGTACTTCACAGAGCATAACTCTGCTGGAAGGCGAATCTACCGCTGGCGCCGTCCTGACAACGCCGTATGTCGATTTTGTGTTTCAGCCGTTAACACTCAACACACTGAGTATTAATACCGGAACAGGCCGTACTACGTTCAAAATCCCCACAACCCTCCCCGGGGAGCTTCCTGCCGACACAACGCGGATCATCCGGGACAGGGCGGGGTATTTCGACGCGTACCAGCCGTCAACAATTTTCACCGGCACTACGCGAGGTGTCACGTATGAATCGGCCACAGGCAGCCTGATTGTTGCCCTGATGAATGCGGACGTCACGGCAGCAGGCTATGCGCTGACCACCGCAGGGGTTATTCAATATGTGGTGGATAAGCTGGCGGGGTACGTATTTAGCCAGGTAACGGCAGTATCCGCAGCAAAAACTTTCTGCAATCTCTTCAAGCTGGCTTCCGGTGCCGTCACTCTGACGACAGACGGGAATGTGACGTTAACCGGTACATTTAGTGGGCCCAAATTGACAACAGATATTAATACGACATATGGCCGCTATGAAGTTGTAGTGAAAAATACGGCCGACTACGCCACAGGGAATCGCCCTGTAGCAATTAAATGTAAATTCAATAAGGGAGAGGTGCCGAGCGATCGCTGTATTGTAGTGACGGATGCAGACGGAACGGCATATCCATCCCAGTGGGCCGGGGAGGGGGATTTTAACCCACGGAGAGGAAGCACGTTAAGCTACTGGGAGGATGGATCACTCCGCAGTGGTGAGTTGCTGCTCCTGGATAACATCGCGGCTAATACCTCGAAAAAATATCTGTTGAAGGCATACCCAACGCAACAGAATGCATCTTCCTATAACAGGACGAACCAGGAAACAGCAACCAGCTTGCTGGTAACCGCAGATGACGGAACGCAGGTGCGTTTTGACAGTGTAGTGGGCTGGCTGCCGTATAAACTAACACGGGACAGCGTTCTCTATACCAAAATCTGCCAGCAGTTGTATATCACTGTCACAGGTACAGCCTGGTCTATTGTGGAGGCGACCTACACGAACTATGCGTACAAAATTATCAGTGACGGTCCGGTGTTCACTGAGATCGAAACCACCTTCTATAACGGTGCCATGACTGGTAACGTGGCGATAGCTGCGGGCCTGATTAAACACACCTACCGTACGCGGGTGTTCAAAAACGGATACGTACAGATTGATGCCGTTGCTCGCCTGCAGTCGGCACTGGCGGCTAATGCCCTGTTTGGCTGCATGACCCGCATTCAACTGAACTCGACGGCTACAAAAACGTACCGTAACGAGTACAACGCGATCTGGACTGATAACTCCGTATTGCGTTCGGTGTCTATCCGTAACGCAGGTGGTGACACTATCCGCGATTCCGCTGAAGCATCGACATTAGGAAACCGACCACCGATTGCCGGACTGACGGCGAATGCCACTTATGTGCGATTTGATGGTGGATGGCAGGCGGGGGCTACGTACGGTTCAGGCACAACAACCCTTGGTGCGCCAGCGGGATGGACGTGGCCGGTTTCGTTTACTGTCAACCTGAACGAGAGTCTTTCTGATGCCACAGCGCTATCCAACGTTGAGCTGAATCCGGTTGTGGGCTTTGCCTCACTGTCGTCCGTGTACCCCCGCGTTCGCCAGGCCAAACTGGCCAGCCGCCTGGGGGATATTATCAGCGGTATCGCGGCATGGAATGCTCTTGACGCGAGTAGTACCGACAACGGAAACGGGATGTTTAACACGATTGCGGGCGATATCGTGCGCATGCTGCATCTGAAAATCGGCACGCTGGATACCGTCTATGCGAAGTTTGATGCCTGGGCAACGACCTGGTATGGCGGTATTGGTAATATTCATCTTGGCGCTGCCGCTGACTCTAAATCTCTGCAGTTTGCGTCGCGCCTGGTACTGCCGCAGTTGTGGTGGCTGTACAAACTGGCGGTTATGAATGGTGACACGGCAAAACAAACCGCGTTAAAGACAGCTATCGGTAATATGGCCGCTGATTGCTATTCTGCATTCGGTACTGTTGGTTCAGCAAACAGCAACTTTTATGCAGCAGCGTTCCGTTCGTGGGCAATGGCGGTATCCGCTGGCATTGACCCATCCGGGAACTACACGGCGGCGATGACGATGGTTGATGGTCAATTCTCCAGTTCAACATATTTTGCGGGCGTGAAAGGAATTATCACGGATAACGTTCAGGAAACCATTCCGAAACGTCGCTACCTTCACTATCAGATGTATGCGTGGAACAACTATCTCGTTGGATGTAAAGCCGCCGGTCGAGCATCTGTTCTGGATATGCGGTCCTACGCGCTGAAATCCGTATCTGGATATGGTGGCCTGAAAGAAGTGGATTACTGCATCGCAGAATCCCGTCGCGGTCAGCCAACAACAGTTGGGTTCATGCTGTACCCGCTCCTGCACTCTGGCGATAATTCATGCCTTGAGGCTGCGGAGCGACTGCTGGGCGCCTTCGACGAGTACGGCGGGTCAAATACCAATGGGCAGATTAAGTTGTGGGACCTGGATTTTTACTCTGTGATTTCAACGACATTCTCAGAGTATACCTTTGCCTGCAATATTATGGCCGACGCATGGATGCAATACTGGCTGGATAACAACCAGTAGCACTGACGCCATGGAAGGCAAAAATGCTTGAATGATCTCGCGATGATAACTACTGTATATAAAAACAGTGTTTATCGGAGGGCAGATCATGCTTCGACAGTCAGACATCGCCGCGGCTTTCCGCGAGTCGGTTTTGCGCAGCTCCAAGGGGTTCCAGTACCTTCACACCCGCGACTTTGTTAGCGCGCTGCGCCAGCATGGCATCCACTTTTCCGAGGTGGAAGCTAACGCCTGGATAGCGCGCGAGCAAACGTATTTCGTCGATAAGACGCCTGACCATAGCGAAAACAGGCTGTGGATGATGGCCAACATGGGGAGGGTTCTGTAATGGGCTTTCCATCACCGGCAACGGACTATACCGAACAGCGGCTGACCGTTAACTCGATCTGCAATGTCGGGCCAAATACCCGCCTTTACGAAAGGGATGGTGGTTATGTTGTGCTGGACATCTCCCTGAAGCCAAAGCAGGGAAGCCAACTGCTTATCCAGCACGGCGGCGGAACGGAGCTTGCCACGCTGAGAGGAAAGTCACTGATAACCGAAGATGGAGAAGCGATCGAGGGAGATGTTCTCGATGATGTCACCGTCATCGGCGTCGTGACGTTTACTATCTGCGATGTGCGCCAGGACAACGCGGTTGTTTAGTTGCTATTGCTTTGGTGGGATTTGGCATGACAAAGCGTGATGGGGCATGGATGGGGCATGAGAAATCAGCAAAAGTCGCCAAATATTGCAAACAACATATGTTGGATGCTATCTCCAGCCATTAAAAATGGCGCTCCTGGACGATATTTGTCGATTTTTAAATTTACCGCGTCACGCAGTTAAAAGTGGCGGGCGTACTCTTCAAGGCTGGTGATGCCAAGGCGCACCCATTTCGGGTGCGACCACTGGGGAAGCCCAATATAAATCATAGCGCGGCGAGGATCTCCTCGGTGCTGCGCACCCGACCGATGCGCGGGAAAATATGCGTCATGCTGCCCTGATGCTGCTCGGCGGAGGCGGCGCTGCAGGCATCTTCGGCGATGACCAGGTTAAAACCCAGCTCCCAGGCGTTGCGGGCGGTGGATTCGACGCCGATGTTGGTGGAGATACCGCAGAGAATAATGGTGTCGATACCGCGGCGGCGCAGCTGAAGCTCAAGGTCGGTGCCATAGAACGCGCCCCACTGGCGTTTGGTCACTTCGATATCGCTCTCCTGCTTACCCAGCGTGGCCGGGTAGGTCCACCAGTTTTCAGGCAGCGTATGCGCCCCGGCCTGAGCGTCGACAGGCTGTTTCAGCGCTTCGGCGAAATCGGCCGACCAGCCGACGCGGACCATGATGACCGGTGAACCCTGTTGTCGACACTTGTCTGCCAGGCGAGCGGCACGCGCCACCACCTCGTCAGCCCGATGTGGTCCGCCGGCAAAAGGCAGAATGCCTTCCTGCAGATCGATCACCACCAGCGCCGTTTTTTTTGCATTGAGTTCTAACATGGTATCCCCGTATCTTCTTCTGTTGTCAGGCGGCTACAATACCTGCGCGGCTTCAGCAAAAGGGTAACAAATATTGTTAATTTATGTGAGTGTAGACGTTAAGCGCGCAGCAAAGCAGCGTACATCGTGCGTCGGACTTATCGAACGACAGAATTTCCAGTATAATAGCCGCCTTTTTTCATTCAGTTGTGACATCAGCTAAAGCTGCGACCTCGTCGCCTGCAGGGCAGACGACAATCCGCCGACGGCTAAGTTAAGGGATATCTCATGCGTACAGAATATTGCGGACAGCTTCGACAGTCCCACGTTGGGCAGCAGGTGACTCTGTGTGGTTGGGTCAACCGCCGTCGCGATCTCGGTAGCCTCATTTTTATCGATATGCGCGACCGCGAAGGCATCGTTCAGGTGTTTTTCGACCCGGATCGTGCGGATGCGTTGAAATTAGCCTCTGAACTGCGTAATGAGTTCTGCATTCAGGTCACTGGCACCGTCCGCGCGCGTGAAGAGAAAAACATCAACGCGGACATGGCCACCGGCGCCATCGAAGTGCTGGCCTCCGATCTGACGATTATTAACCGTTCAGAATCGCTGCCGCTGGACTCCAATCACGTCAACACCGAAGAAGCGCGTCTGAAATACCGCTACCTCGACCTGCGTCGTCCGGAAATGGCGCAGCGTCTGAAAACCCGCGCGAAAATCACCAGCTTTGTGCGCCGCTTTATGGACGACCATGGCTTCCTCGACATCGAAACTCCGATGCTGACCAAAGCCACCCCGGAAGGCGCTCGCGATTACCTCGTGCCTTCCCGCGTGCATAAAGGCAAATTCTACGCGCTGCCGCAGTCTCCGCAGCTGTTCAAACAGCTGCTGATGATGTCCGGGTTCGATCGCTATTATCAGATCGTTAAATGTTTCCGCGATGAAGACCTGCGTGCCGACCGTCAGCCTGAATTTACCCAGATCGACGTGGAAACCTCCTTTATGACCGCGCCGCAGGTGCGTGAGATCATGGAAGCAATGGTGCGTCAGCTGTGGCTGGAAATTAAAGGCGTCGACCTGGGTGATTTCCCGATCATGTCCTTCGCCGAAGCCGAACGTCGCTATGGCTCCGATAAACCGGATCTGCGTAACCCGATGGAGCTGGTGGACGTTGCCGATCTGCTGAAGTCCGTCGAATTCGCGGTCTTTGCCGGCCCGGCCAACGATCCGAAAGGGCGCGTGGCGGCCCTGCGCGTCCCGGGCGGTGCCTCTCTGACCCGCAAGCTGATTGACGAATACGGCAACTTTGTGAAGATCTACGGCGCGAAGGGGCTGGCCTATATTAAAGTGACCGAGCGTGCGAAAGGCATGGACGGGATCAACAGCCCGGTGGCGAAATTCCTGACCGCTGAGATCGTGGAAGCGATCCTCGAACGCACCGGCGCGCAGGACGGCGATATGATCTTCTTCGGCGCCGACAACAAGAAAGTGGTGGCGGACGCGCTGGGCGCGCTGCGTCTGAAGCTCGGTAAAGACCTGAGCCTGACTGACGAGAGCAAATGGGCGCCGCTGTGGGTGATCGACTTCCCGATGTTCGAAGACGACGGCGAAGGCGGCCTGACGGCGATGCACCATCCGTTCACTTCGCCAAAAGATATGACCGCGAACGAGCTGAAAGCTGCGCCGGAAGAGGCCGTAGCGAACGCCTATGATATGGTCATTAACGGTTATGAAGTCGGCGGCGGTTCTGTACGTATTCACCGTGGCGACATGCAGCAGACCGTATTTGGTATTCTGGGCATTAATGAACAAGAGCAGCGTGAAAAATTCGGCTTCCTGCTGGATGCGCTGAAATACGGTACGCCGCCGCACGCGGGTCTGGCGTTCGGTCTTGACCGTCTGACCATGCTGCTGACCGGTACCGATAACATCCGCGACGTTATCGCCTTCCCGAAAACCACCGCCGCGGCCTGTCTGATGACCGAAGCGCCAAGCTTCGCCAATCCGGCTGCGCTCGGTGAACTGGGTATTCAGGTTGTGGAGAAAGAGGCGAAAGCGTCTCTGGAGAACAAGTAATATGTCATTTAAGCTGCCCGTTTCGGTGCTGGTGGTGATTTACGCCGAAGATACGAAACGGGTGCTGATGTTACAGCGGCGCGACGATCCCGCGTTCTGGCAGTCGGTGACCGGCAGCCTGGAAGCAGGAGAGACCGCGCTGCAGGCCGCCGCGCGTGAAGTAAAGGAAGAGGTCGCCATTGATGTTGCCTGCGAGCAACTGACCTTAATTGACTGTCAGCGCACGGTGGAGTTCGAGATATTTTCTCATTTGCGTCATCGCTATGCGCCGGGTGTAGAGCGCAATACAGAATTCTGGTTCTGTCTTGCGCTGCCTCATGAGCGGGAGATTACCTTCACCGAACATCTGGCCTACCGCTGGGTCAGCGCGACGGAAGCCGCTGCGCTGACCAAGTCGTGGAGCAACCGGCAGGCGATTGAAGAATTTGTAATTAACGCCGCCTGAAAGGGCGCGCTTTTTGGAGAGTTTTTTATGGCAGGTCATAGTAAATGGGCCAACACCAAACACCGCAAAGCGGCACAGGATGCTAAACGCGGTAAAATCTTTACGAAAATCATTCGCGAGCTGGTGACTGCGGCGCGTCTGGGCGGCGGCGATCCGGCTTCCAACCCGCGCCTGCGTGCGGCCGTTGATAAAGCGCTGTCTAACAACATGACGCGCGACACCCTGAACCGCGCCATCGCGCGCGGCGTCGGCGGTGATGAAGACGCGAACATGGAAACCATCATTTACGAAGGCTATGGCCCTGGCGGTACCGCGGTAATGGTGGAATGTCTGTCCGACAACCGTAACCGTACCGTTGCGGAAGTGCGTCACGCTTTCACCAAAACCGGTGGTAACCTCGGTACCGACGGCTCCGTGTCCTACCTGTTCAGCAAGAAAGGCGTCATCTCCTTCGAGAAAGGCGATGAAGACACCATTATGGAAGCGGCGCTGGAAGCTGGCGCAGAAGACGTGGTGACCTATGACGACGGCGCCATCGACGTCTACACCGCGTGGGAAGAGATGGGTGCTGTGCGCGACGCGCTGGAAGCCGCTGGCCTGAAAGCCGACGCTGCCGAAGTCTCGATGATCCCGTCCACCAAAGCGGATATGGATGCCGAGACGGCGCCGAAGCTGCTGCGTCTGATCGATATGCTGGAAGACTGCGACGACGTGCAGGAAGTGTACCATAACGGCGAGATCTCCGACGAGGTCGCGGCCACCCTGTGATGCAGTCGCATCCACGGTTAACCGGAGGCGCGTGATGGCTATTATTCTCGGCATTGACCCGGGGTCGCGCGTCACCGGTTATGGCGTGATCCGCCAGGTTGGACGGCAGTTGAGCTACCTTGGCAGCGGATGCATCCGCACCAAAGTGGACGATCTGCCGTCGCGGCTGAAGCTGATCTACGCCGGGGTGACGGAAATCATCACCCAGTTTCAGCCCGACTATTTCGCCATTGAGCAGGTCTTTATGGCGAAGAACGCCGATTCGGCGTTAAAGCTTGGGCAGGCGCGGGGAGTGGCGATCGTTGCAGCGACCAATCAGTCGCTGCCGGTGTTTGAATACGCCGCCCGTCAGGTCAAGCAGACCGTTGTCGGGATCGGCAGCGCCGAAAAGAGCCAGGTTCAGCACATGGTGCGCACCTTGCTCAAACTGCCTGCCAATCCGCAAGCGGATGCGGCGGATGCGCTGGCGATTGCCATCACCCATTGCCATATCAGCCAGAATGTTGCTCAGGTCAGCGAGACCCGGCTCAATCTGGCGCGAGGGCGCTTACGATAATCGCAAATCAGGCTGGATATCTATCCAGCCTTTTTTTATGATACCGCCAGATACTTAGACCATAACGCAGGAGCCCCACGTGATAGGCAGACTCAGAGGCATCATTCTCGAAAAACAACCCCCGCTGGTGTTGCTGGAAACGGCGGGCGTCGGCTATGAAGTGCATATGCCAATGACCTGCTTCTATGAGCTGCCGGAGGCCGGTCAGGAGGCGATAGTCTTTACCCACTTTGTGGTGCGTGAAGATGCCCAGCTGCTGTATGGTTTTAACAACAAACAGGAACGTACGCTGTTTAAAGAGCTGATTAAAACCAACGGTGTGGGGCCAAAGCTGGCGCTGGCGATCCTCTCCGGCATGTCGGCGCAGCAGTTCGTCAATGCCGTTGAGCGGGAAGAAGTCGCCTCGCTGGTGAAGCTGCCGGGGATTGGCAAAAAAACCGCAGAACGCCTGATCGTCGAGATGAAAGACCGCTTCAAAGGGCTGCACGGCGACCTGTTCACTCCGGCGGCCGATCTGGTGCTGACCTCGCCGGCAGGCCCGACGGCAGATGATGCCGAACAGGAAGCGGTTGCCGCGCTGGTCGCGCTGGGCTATAAACCGCAGGAGGCCAGCCGGATGGTAAGCAAGATTGCCCGTCCGGACGCCAACAGTGAAACGCTAATCCGCGAAGCGCTGCGCGCCGCGTTGTGAGGTAAGGGATGATTGAAGCAGACCGGCTGGTATCGGCAGACAGCAGCGGCGCAGAAGAGGCCGTTGACCGCGCCATCCGCCCAAAATTGCTGGCAGAGTATGTCGGCCAGCCGCAGGTGCGCTCCCAGATGGAGATCTTTATCCAGGCGGCGAAACTGCGCGGCGACGCCCTCGATCACCTGCTGATTTTTGGCCCGCCTGGGTTGGGGAAAACCACCCTGGCGAACATTGTCGCCAATGAGATGGGGGTGAATCTGCGCACCACCTCCGGCCCGGTGCTGGAGAAAGCGGGCGATCTCGCCGCGATGCTCACCAACCTCGAACCGCACGACGTGCTGTTTATCGATGAGATCCATCGCCTCTCGCCGGTGGTGGAAGAGGTGCTCTACCCGGCGATGGAAGACTATCAGCTGGATATTATGATTGGCGAAGGTCCGGCGGCGCGCTCCATCAAAATCGATCTGCCGCCGTTTACCCTGATTGGCGCCACCACCCGGGCCGGTTCATTGACCTCGCCGCTGCGCGACCGCTTTGGCATCGTGCAGCGCCTGGAGTTCTATCAGATACCCGATCTGCAGCATATTGTCAGCCGCAGCGCCCGCCATATGGGGCTGGAGATGAGCGACGAAGGCGCGCTGGAAGTGGCCCGTCGTTCACGCGGCACGCCGCGTATTGCCAACCGTCTGCTGCGCCGGGTGCGCGACTTCGCGGAAGTGCGCCACGACGGCAGCATCTCTGCCGACATTGCTGCCCAGGCGCTGGATATGCTTAATGTCGATGCGGAAGGGTTCGACTATATGGACCGTAAACTACTGCTGGCGGTGATAGATAAATTCTTTGGTGGGCCGGTGGGGCTGGATAACCTCGCCGCCGCGATCGGCGAAGAGCGGGAAACCATTGAAGATGTACTGGAGCCCTACTTAATTCAGCAGGGTTTTCTGCAGCGTACGCCACGGGGAAGAATGGCGACGGTGCGCGCCTGGAATCATTTCGGGATCACGCCGCCGGAAATGCCGTAGTTCGCGACGGATGTGTCGTTCATTATGAGGCCCGGTCAGCAGCGCGACCGGGCTTTTTCATTTTCAGCTGGCGGCTTTTTTTGTCATGCTGAGAATAAACAGCACGGCGGCGCACAGCACCACCGACGGCCCGGCCGGGGTGTCGTAGAAGGCCGAGAAGGTTAACCCGCCGGTAACGGCCAGCATGCCCACGCCCACTGCCACGGCGGCCATCTGCTCCGGCGTGCGGGCAAAACGGCGGGCGGTGGCGGCCGGGATAATCAGCAGGGAAGTGATGATCAGCGCGCCGACGAACTTCATCGCCACGCCGATAGTCAGAGCGGTGACCAGCATCAACAGCAACTTCACGCGCTGCAGCTTCACGCCATCGACAAACGCCAGATCCGGACTGATGGTCATCGCCAGCAGCGGTCGCCACTGCCAGAGCAGGATACCAATCACAATCACTACGCCAATGGCGATGGCAATCAAATCCTGCGGCGTCACTGCCAGCAGATCGCCGAACAGGTACGCCATCAGATCGACGCGGACGTTAGACATCAGACTGACCACCACCAGCCCCAGCGACAGTGCGCTGTGCGCCATGATGCCCAGCAGGGTATCGATCGCCAGATGGGGGCGTTTTTCCAGCCACACCAGCCCGCCGGCCAGCAGCAAAGTCACGGCGATCACCGCATAAAACGGATTGATGTTAAGTAATAAGCCGAAAGCGACGCCGAGCAGCGACGCATGCGCCAGCGTATCGCCAAAATAGGACATGCGGCGCCAGACCACAAAGGAGCCCAGCGGACCGGCGGCGCAGGCCAGCATCATCCCGGCCAGCCAGCCAGGTAACAGAAGTTCAATCATTAGCGGCTGTTTCCCCGACGCAGTACAATTCGCCCCTGAAGGTCGTGGCGGTGATTATGGTGGTGGCGGTAAATCCCCAGCTGTTCCGCGCCGCGCGGGCCGAACATGGAGATAAACTCCGGATGCATGGAGACCACCTCCGGCGCGCCGGAGCAGCAGATATGCTGGTTCAGGCACAGGACTTCGTCGGTTTTGGCCATCACCAGATGCAGGTCGTGCGATACCATCAGCACTGCGCAGTCCAGTTCATGGCGCAGCTGGTCGATAAGATCGTAAAGCGCCACCTGGCCATTGACGTCAACACCCTGGGTCGGTTCATCCAGCACCAGCAGCTGTGGGCGGTTGAGCAGGGCGCGGGCCAGCAGTACGCGCTGGGTTTCGCCGCCGGAGAGTTTTTGCATCGGCGCGTCGATCAGATGCCCGGCCTGCACACGTTTCAGTGCCGGCAGGATGTCGTCTTTGCGGGTACCCGGGCGCAAACGCAGGAAGCGGCTGACGGTCAGCGGCAGCGTGGCGTCAAGATGCAGCTTCTGCGGCACGTAGCCAATCCGCAGGCGGTCTTCCCGCTTGATGACACCCTCTGTTGGTGCTACCAGCCCCAGAACCACTCGCACAAGGGTCGATTTACCGGCGCCGTTCGGGCCCAGCAGGGTTAATATTTTGCCTGGCGTGAGTGCCAGCGAAATGTCAGACAGCACGCGGCGTTGGCCAAAGGCCACCGACACATTTTCCAGCGTAACAAGGTTTGTCATAGTAATTTAGGGTTGCACAAGCTAGTGAATGTTATAATATCACATCACATTCACTCGTTTCGATGACTAGACGCATTATGTTACATAAAAATACGCTTCTTTGCGCTGGACTTGGCGCTGTTTTTTTGTTCGCGCAGGTTCCGCTGGCCAGCGCCGCCGTAGTGACTTCCATGAAACCGCTGGGCTTTATCGCAGCCGCCATCGCCGATGGGGTGACAGATACTCAGGTGCTATTGCCCGACGGCGCCTCAGAGCATGACTATTCACTGCGGCCTTCTGATGTAAAACGCTTACAGAACGCAGACTTAGTGGTATGGATTGGGCCGGAAATGGAAGCCTTTATGGATAGGTCGACGCAAAGCATTGCGGCGAATAAAAAGGTGACCATCGCGGAGCTGGAAGGGGTGAAGCCGCTGCTGATGACCGGGGCGGATGACGATGACGATCATGATGGTCATGACCACGGCGCAGCAGAAAAAAGTGACGGCGATCACCATCACGGTATTTACAATATGCATCTGTGGTTATCCCCAGAGATAGCGCGGCTTTCGGCGGTTGCAATCCACGATAAATTATTAGAACTTATGCCGCAGAGTCGAGCCAAACTCGACAGCAACCTGCAGCAGTTCGAGGCCGCGCTGGCGGCGACTGACAAGCAGGTTAGCAATGAGCTGGCACCGCTGAAAGGGAAGGGCTATTTCGTTTTTCATGACGCCTACGGTTACTTTGAAAAACACTACGGTTTGACCTCGCTGGGGCACTTTACCGTCAACCCTGAAATACAGCCTGGTGCGCAGCGTTTACACGAAATCAGAACACAACTGGTTGAGCAGAAGGCCACGTGCGTTTTTGCTGAGCCACAGTTCAGGCCAGCGGTTATCGAAGCTGTTGCCCGGGGCACGTCTGTGCGCATGGGAACCCTGGATCCGCTGGGTACTGGAATTACGTTGGGTAAAGCGAGTTACCCGCAATTCCTGACCCAGCTGGCGAATCAGTATTCGAGCTGCCTGAAAGGAGATTAACGAGGAAGTGAATACGTGCAACAGATAGCCCGCGCTGTCACTCAGGCATTCAACAATCTGCCACGACCTCATCGCGTCATGTTGGGGTCGCTTAGCGTTCTTACCTTAGCGGTCGCCGTCTGGCGACCCTACATTTACCACCCGGAATCCGCCCCCATCGTCAGAACCATTGAACTGGAAAAAAGCGAGATCCGTTCCCTGCTGCCGGAAGCCTCCGAGCCGATCGACCAGGCCCCGCAGGAAGAAGAAGCCATTCCTCAGGATGAACTCGACGAGAAGGCCGATACCGATGCCGGCGGTCATGAATATGTGGTGTCGACTGGCGATACGCTCAGCAGCATCCTGAACCAGTACGGTATCGATATGGGCGATATCGCCCAGCTTTCCTCCGCCGATAAAGAGCTGCGTAATCTGAAGATTGGCCAGCAGCTCTCCTGGACCCTGACCGCGGACGGTGATCTGCAGAGTCTGACCTGGGAGATGTCCCGCCGCGAAACCCGCACTTATACCCGTGTGGACAACGGTTTTAAAATGAGCAGCGAGCTGCAGAAAGGCGACTGGGTCAACAATGTGCTGAAGGGCACCGTCGGCGCCAGCTTTGTCTCCAGCGCGCGCGATGCCGGCCTGACCAGTACCGAAATCAGCGCGGTGATCAAGGCCATGCAGTGGCAGATGGATTTCCGTAAGCTGAAAAAAGGCGACGAGTTCTCGGTATTGATGTCGCGCGAAATGCTCGACGGCAAGCGCGAGCAAAGTCAGCTGCTGGGCGTGCGTTTGCGCTCCGACGGTAAGGATTACTATGCTATCCGTGCCGAAGACGGCAAATTCTACGATCGTAACGGGACGGGGCTGGCGAAAGGCTTTATGCGCTTCCCGACGGCGCGTCAGTTCCGCGTTTCCTCTAACTTTAACCCGCGTCGTCTGAATCCGGTCACCGGGCGCGTCGCGCCGCATCGTGGCGTCGATTTCGCGATGCCGCAGGGGACGCCGGTGCTGGCAGTGGGTGATGGCGAAGTGGTAGTGGCCAAGCGCAGCGGCGCTGCCGGGTATTATGTTGCTATCCGCCACGGTCGCACCTATACCACCCGCTATATGCACCTGCGTAAGCTGCTGGTGAAACCGGGGCAGAAAGTGAAGCGCGGCGATCGTATCGCGCTGTCGGGGAATACCGGCCGTTCTACCGGGCCGCACCTGCACTATGAAGTGTGGATCAACCAGCAGGCGGTCAACCCGCTGACGGCTAAGCTGCCGCGTACCGAAGGGCTGAGCGGTTCCGACCGTACCGATTACCTGGCGCAGGTCAAAGAGGTCGTCCCGCAGCTGCGGTTTGACTAACCACCGGTCAGTGGAAAGCCGGTGCCCCAGGGCGCCGGCTTTTTCTTTTGTAGGTTACCTAACGTCTCGCTACACTATCCCATTATCTTGATTAAGCAGTCGACCTGCGGATTGGGCATGGAAACGAAAAAAAATAATATTGAGTTTATCCCTAAGTTTGAGAAATCCTTTTTACTGCCGCGCTACTGGGGCGCGTGGCTGGGCGTCTTTGCCTTCGCAGGCATCGCGCTGACGCCGCCTTCCTTTCGCGATCCGATCCTCGGAAAACTCGGCCGCTTCGTAGGGCGTTTGGCGAAAAGCTCGCGGCGCCGGGCGCAGATTAATTTGCTCTACTGTTTTCCGGAAAAAAGCGAGCACGAACGGGAAGCGATCATCGACGCCATGTATGCCTCGGCGCCGCAGGCGATGGTGATGATGGCCGAGCTGGGCCTGCGCGATCCGCAGAAAATCCTTGCCCGCGTCGACTGGCAGGGGAAAGAGATCATCGACGAGATGCAGCGTAATAACGAGAAAGTGATTTTCCTCGTTCCGCATGCCTGGGGCGTGGATATCCCGGCGATGCTGATGGCCTCCGGTGGGCAGAAGATGGCGGCGATGTTCCACAACCAGGGTAACCCGGTCTTTGATTACGTGTGGAATACCGTGCGCCGTCGTTTTGGCGGGCGTATGCACGCGCGCAACGACGGGATCAAACCGTTTATTCAGTCGGTGCGCCAGGGCTACTGGGGTTACTATCTGCCCGATCAGGATCACGGCGCTGAGCACAGTGAATTTGTGGATTTCTTTGCCACCTACAAGGCGACGCTGCCCGCGATTGGCCGTTTAATGAAGGTATGCCGCGCCCGCGTCGTACCGCTGTTTCCGGTCTATGATGGCCAAACGCATCGCCTGACGGTGCTGGTCCGCCCGCCGATGGACGACCTGCTGGACGCAGACGATACGACGATCGCCCGGCGGATGAACGAAGAAGTGGAAGTGTTTGTTAAGCCGCACACCGAGCAGTACACTTGGATCCTGAAGCTGCTGAAAACGCGCAAGCCGGGTGAAATCGAGCCCTACAAACGCAAAGAGCTGTTCCCAAAGAAATAGTCTAAAAGAGAGCCAGTGGGCCTTCCTGGCTCACTGGCTATATTGCGTCAGTAACATCAGGTTCTCGACGACAAGCCGGTAGCGATACTCCGGGCGGCCAGTGATACCGTAGTGATTGGTCGTGAAGAGCACGTTTATCTGCTCCAGCCAAATCAGGTATTTACGGCATGACACCCTGGATATCTGCAGCGCCGCCGCCAGCTCGTTGGTCGAAAAATCGCGCGCCTGATGGTCGTCAATCCACTGGCACACCAGGCGAAGGGTTTGCGGCGTCAGCCCTTTCGGCAGGCGGCGGGCGCTTTCCTGTTGCGGGATCCCGCGGCGCAGCAGGGTGTCGATATCCGCCTGGGCATAACAGGATTTCGCCTGCGTCACCTCACGCTTTTTGCGCCATGCCTGCAGGGCCTCCTCAAAGCGCGGAAACTGAAACGGTTTAATCAGGTAATCCACCACGCCATAGTGCAGCGCCGTTTGTAGCGTGAGCGTATCGGCGGCAGACGTCATCATGATGACGTCAATATTCCGCCCATCTGCGCGAAGCGCCGGCAGCAGGTCCAGGCCATTCTCCTGTTGCATATAGACATCCAGCAGCAGTAGATCGACCTGCGCCAGATGGCTTAGCATCGCTTTGGCGTCGCCGATCGTCGCCGCCACCCCGCAGCAGTGAAAATCAGCCACCCGGCTGATAAACAGCCGGTTCAGGTCGGCTACCATGGGATCATCATCGACGATCAGCACATTGAACATGCGTGGTTCCCCGGTGTGGCGGGAAGCCAGCCGGCCTCCCGTAAGATGAGCGGAGCAATGACGATCAGAATGACGATCGTTTATAGGCGGTGTAGCGCGCTCGCCAGAAGGTTTTATCGATATTCGCCGCCAGCTGTGCCTCGTCAATCTGCGGCGCAACGCCGTCCCGCTGCGCGGCGCGAGCGACCTCTGCGGCAATAGCCCGGGAAATCATTTCGATCTCTTCAACCGGCGGCAGTAAAGCACCGGTTTCACGGCTCGCCAAAGGCGAGTGGGCTGCCAGGGTTTTACTGCAGGTGATCAGCATCGCTTCCGTGACGCGCTGCGCTTTACTGGCGAGGATCCCCAGCCCCAGACCGGGAAAAATATAGGCGTTGTTGCACTGAGCGATATCGTAGGTTTTGCCGTCGTAGAAGACGGGTTCGAACGGGCTGCCGGTGGCGATCAGCGCGCTTCCCCGGGTCCACTCCAGCAAATCCTTCGGCTGGGCTTCGGCCCGGGAGGTGGGGTTAGAGAGCGGCATAATAATCGGACGCGGGCAGTGCCGATGCATCTCCTTCACTATCTCTTCGCTAAATAACCCCGGCTGGCCAGACACGCCAATCAGTACGGTAGGGTGGACGTTGCGTACGACATCCATCAGCGACAGTTGGGCGGACTCGGTATCCCAGTGGGCAATACTGGCTCGCGGCGTGACGAGGTCGCGCTGAAAATCGAGCAGATTGGGCATCTCATCCGTCAGCAGGCCAAAGCGGTCAACCATAAAGATACGGCGGCGTGCTTCCTCCTGCGAAAGCCCATCATCCACCATCAGCGCAATGATTTTTTCCGCAATGCCGCATCCGGCCGAACCGCCGCCAAGGAAAACTACCCGCTGGTCGCGGATCGGCGTCCCGGCCGCGGCCGCGGCGGCGATCAGCGTCCCTGAGGTCACGGCGGCGGTGCCCTGGATATCATCGTTAAAACAGCACAGCTGGTGACGATAGCGGTTGAGCAGTCGCGTGGCATTCTTTTGGGCAAAGTCTTCAAACTGAAGTAATACATTCGGCCAACGTTGCTGAATGGCATGGACAAACATGTCCATAAACTCCAGGTACTGCTCGTCGCTGATGCGCGGATGGCGCCAGCCCATATACAGCGGATCCTCCAGATGCTGCGGGTTGTTGGTGCCGACATCTAGCATGATAGGCAGCGTGGATGCCGGGTGAATGCCCCCGCAGGCGGTATATAACGAGAGTTTGCCAATGGGGATCCCCATGCCACCAATCCCCTGGTCGCCCAGCCCCAGAATGCGCTCGCCATCGGTCACGACAATGACTTTGATATCATTGCGGGAAAATCCCTGCAGCATTTCGTCAATCTGGTGACGGTTGGGCCAGGAAATAAACAAACCGCGTCCCCGGCGATATATTTCTGAGAAATGTTCACACGCTTCACCCACCGTCGGGGTATAGATCACCGGCAGCGTTTCTTTCATATGACTACGCAGCAGGTTATAGAATAATGTCTCGTTAGTATCCTGAATATTCCTGAGATAGATATGGCGCGAAATACTCTTTTTGAACTGGCAAAACTGGCCCCATGCGCGCTCGGTTTGTTCTTCAATGGTTTCAACATTATGGGGTAACAGTCCCTGAAGATTAAATGCCGTGCGTTCACTTTCGGTAAAAGCAAGGCCTTTATTTAATAACGGATTTTCCAGCAGGACGGCACCGTTATAGGGAGTGTATAAGGTTTCTGTGGCTAACATTGGATGACTCCTGAATATCAAATTAAAACATTGCCTGATGTCTTGGTGTTTTATTTCCGTGATTACGAAATGAGATAAATCATGATGCCTTCGGTGACGACGCCGATGGCGGTACCCAGCAAAATAGAGGATGAGGCCGGCTCAATATAGGTATCGCTGCGCAGCGCAAACATCCCTGCCGCGATGGCGGAAGGCGTCGCGCCGATGATAATAACCTGTTGCATTAAGGTATGACTGAGCCCAAAGGCCAGTCCGGCCAGGGCCATCATTGCCGGTTGGATCAGATTTTTGATACTGATATTGGTACAGGTTTGAATATTGACCGTCGGGCGTTCGCCGTAAAACAGCAGTCCCAGGGCGAACAGTGACAGACCGCCGGCGATTTTACCCACCATTTCAATAGGCATACTGAGCATAGGTGGCAGCTGGACTCCCGCCAGGCTGAGCAATACGCCGGAAATTGGGATCCAGACGATGGGGTTTCTCACGGCCTTCAGTAGGTTTTGCAGGATCAGCTGCCCGGCGTGAAGCTGGGGTTCATCCGCGCTCCGGTGCTTGTCTCCCATGCGAATCAGGATAATAGTCAGGGGGATCATCAATACGCTGGTCACCAGGTTTCCGATAAGCACGCCGAGAAAACCCTCCGGACCTATCAGTACCGCCAGCACGGGCGCGCCAAAGTAGGCCATATCGGGGAAGGCGCAAACCAGCGACTGAATCGCGCTGGTTTTAATATCATGACGGAAAACATAGCGTGAGATCAGCAGCGTGAGAAAATAGGACCCCATCAGGCCAATGACTAACACCGCCATAAAGGTGAAGTTTTTAATTTTATCGGGATGGGTATTTAACGCGCCGATAAAAAGATGGAACGGAAGCGCAAAGCGGATCACCACCGTGGCCAGAACGGAGGCATCCTCGCGCCGGGTATAGCCTAGTTTACCGCTAAGCCATCCCAGCAGCATGATAAATACCAATGGGAAAAGAGATTGTAAGAGTAGTGAAGGCATAAGATGTCCTGACATATTTTATCGGGTTGTTGTGTCGCCAATCTAGCGATCCCGTAATATTTAAAAGGTGATAGTCATCACAGTCGCCTGCCTTTAAATAATTTCGTCTCGGATACTTTACTTACAAATAAAGAAAACAGGGTTAAATCATGGGGTTGTATCTAAGGCATTTAAATTTCACCATTGATGAAAACTTTAGCTTTATGACGATAAATTAAATTACTTAAAATCAATTTTATAGTTTAGTCACAAAGCCAACAGAAGAAATCCGTTTGTCATTTTTTGTTTTAAACGCCTGTGCTACCGTTTTGAGTGTATTTTGGTGAGCCGGTGTTTAGTGCTATTTCATTTATGTTGCTACGCAAATTTTAATATTGCGTTACTACCCTACGCTACCTCCTTATCATTCAGGTAAAAATATGGAAAATAATTCACTCAACCACCCGATAGATAAAACGCAACCGAACGGCCAATCGACACGACTTTTATCCAATATCGACGTTGGTGCCGTACCGTTAACGCTCTTTATTGGTATCGCTGCGATCGTCGCGCTCTCTGCGAGCGCGGGCCTGCTGCCGAAAAATATGATTGGCGGACTGGCGGTCATTATGACCCTGGGATTCGCGCTGGCTAAGATTGGCCGCATGGTGCCAGTACTAAAAGACATTGGCGGGCCGGCCATATTGTGCCTGATGATGCCCTCAGTATTGGTCTACTTTGGCGTGTTTGAAGCCCATACGCTCGATACCGTGCATTTGCTGATGAAGGAGGCCAATCTCCTCTATTTCGTCATCGCCTGCCTGGTCGTTGGGAGTATTCTGGGAATGAACCGCACTATTCTGATCCAGGGGATGGTGCGTATGTTTGTCCCGCTGGTGGCCGGGACCGGGGCGGCAATATTAACCGGCCTGCTGGTGGGCAGCTTATTTGGCTACAGTATTTACCACACCTTCTTTTTTATCATCGTGCCGATTATCGGCGGCGGCATCGGCGAAGGGATCCTGCCTTTGTCGCTGGCTTATTCGGCCATTCTCGGGCAAACACCTGATGTCTATGTTGCCCAGCTGGCGCCGGCCGCGGTGGTTGGGAATATTTTCGCCATTATCTGCGCTGGTTTTCTGGCGCGCATGGGCGCACGTCGTCCGGCGCTCTCCGGCAATGGGATGCTGATCCGCAGCCATGACGATAATAGCGTCTTTGCGCAACATCAGAGTACCCAACCCACCGATTTTCAGCTGATGGGCGCCGGGTTGCTGATGATTTGTGCATTTTTCATCGTCGGTGGTCTGCTGGAGAAGGTAGTGCATATTCCCGGGCCGGTGCTGATGATTCTGGCGGCCGTCTTCTGCAAATATACCAACGTTATCCCGGCGGCGATGGAGCTGGGGGCGCATAGCTGCTACAAGTTTGTCTCCGCCGCGCTGGTGTGGCCGCTGATGATCGGCCTGGGCATGCTGTATGTGCCGCTGGAGAGCGTGGTCTCGGTCTTCTCCGTTGGCTACGTCGTGGTTTGCGGCTCCATCGTTATTGCCATGGCGCTGAGCGGTTTCTTTATCGCTGCTCGCCTGAATATGTATCCGGTGGAAGCCGCTATCGTGACCAGCTGCCATAGTGGCCTTGGAGGAACCGGAGATGTGGCCATCCTCTCGGCGTCAAACAGGATGGGGTTGATGCCGTTTGCCCAGATTGCGACGCGGATCGGCGGGGCGTCGACGGTGATCGCCGCGACGCTGTTGTTGAGCTGGGTGATGTAATCTGCCAGATAATGGGCAAAAAAAACCTGCCAGCCGCATCGCTGGCAGGTCGACACCGAGGCTTACTCTACGGTGAGGATACGGGTGGTGTTGGTGCTGCCGATGGTGCTCATCACGTCACCCTGGGTAACGACCACAAGGTCACCAGAGACCAGGTAGCCTTTGTCCCGCAGCAGATTGACGGCATCGTGCGCAGCGGCTACCCCGTCATTCTGGCTGTCGAAGAACACCGGGGTCACCCCGCGGTAGAGTGCGGTCAGGTTCAGGGTGCGCTCGTGGCGGGAAAGGGCGAAAATCGGCAGACCGGAGCTGATGCGCGAGGTCATCAGCGCGGTGCGGCCCGATTCGGTCATGGTGATGATGGCCGTGATGCCTTTCAGGTGGTTGGCGGCATACATCGCCGACATGGCAATCGCTTCTTCCACGTTGTCGAACTGGACGTCCAGACGGTGTTTGGAAACGTTGAGGCTGGGGATTTTTTCGGCGCCCAGACACACGCGCGCCATCGCGGCCACGGTTTCCGACGGATACTGACCGGCAGCGGTTTCCGCAGAGAGCATCACCGCATCGGTGCCATCCAGCACGGCGTTGGCCACGTCCATCACTTCCGCACGAGTCGGCATCGGGTTGGTGATCATCGACTCCATCATCTGGGTGGCGGTAATGACGGAACGGTTCAGCTGACGAGCACGACGAATCAGCGCTTTCTGGATACCCACCAGCTCTGGATCGCCGATTTCGACGCCGAGGTCGCCACGCGCAACCATGACCACATCGGAGGCGAGGATCACGTCGTCCATCGCATCCTGATCGCAGACCGCTTCCGCACGCTCAACTTTGGCGACGATTTTCGCATCGCAGCCGGCATCGCGCGCCAGGCGACGGGCGTAGTTCAGGTCTTCGCCGCAGCGCGGGAAAGAGACCGCCAGGTAGTCGACGCCGATTTTGGCGGCGGTGACGATATCGGCCTTGTCTTTGTCGGTCAGCGCTTCGGCAGACAGGCCGCCGCCCAGCTTGTTGATCCCTTTGTTGTTGGACAACGGGCCGCCGACGGTCACTTCAGTGAACACTTTCATCCCCTGAACTTCGAGGACTTTCAGCTGCACGCGACCATCGTCGAGTAGCAGGATATCGCCCGGCACGACATCCGCCGGCAGGCCTTTGTAGTCGATCCCGACTTTCTCTTTGTCGCCTTCACCTTTACCAAGGTTAGCGTCGAGCAGGAATTTATCGCCGACGTTGAGGAAAATTTTGCCTTCTTTGAAGGTCGATACGCGAATTTTTGGTCCCTGGAGGTCGCCGAGGATGGCCACGTGACGGCCCAGTTTTGCCGCAATCTCACGCACTTTGTCGGCACGGAGCTGATGATCTTCCGGGGTGCCGTGAGAGAAGTTCATACGCACTACGTTTGCGCCCGCGGCGATAACTTTTTCCAGGTTGTTATCGCGGTCAGTTGCCGGGCCTAAGGTAGTAACGATTTTGGTTCTGCGAAGCCTTCTGGACATGTAATACTCCGTTGACTGATACAACTTTGGTGTTGCGTGAACATGGATTCGGTAGCGCCAGCCTGCAACGTCGCACAGCCGGATCGTTATCGAAGGTGTAATGGGGTACTGCTTGTTATCAACTTTTATTGATTATCACTGGGTACGAACGGTTCTTTATCAAAACGCGATTCCTTCAGCGCTTCCTTGACCCTCTTCAAGTTATCTCTGAATTTTGCTCCCCGACGCAGCGTAAACCCCGTCGCCAATACGTCGATGACGGTCAGCTGGGCGAGACGGGAGACCATCGGCATATAGATGTCGGTATCTTCCGGCACATCGAGGGTGATGGCGAGCGTGGCTTCCCGGGCCAGGGGGGTACCGGCGGAGGTGAGGGCGATCACCATGGCATCGTTTTCACGGGCCAGCTGCGCCAGCTCCACCAGGCTCTTGGTTCTTCCGGTATGCGAGATAATCACCACCACATCATCGTCATCGCAATTCATACAGCTCATGCGTTGCAGGACAATGTCGTCGGAATAGATGACCGGCACGTTAAAGCGGAAAAATTTGTTCATCGCATCATGGGCGACCGCCGCCGAGGAACCGAGGCCGAAAAAGGCGATTTTTTTGGCCTGAGTCAGCAGATCCACCGCGCGATTCACCGCCGACATGTCGAGAGAATGGTGGACCTGATCTAAACTCGCCATGGCCGATTCGAATATTTTTCCCGTGTATGACTCAACGCTGTCGTCTTCATCAACATTCCGGTTAACATAGAGCGTGCCGTGCGCGAGGCTTTGGGCAAGGTGCAGTTTAAAATCAGGAAACCCGCGGGTTTCGAGACTGCGGCAGAAGCGATTGACGGTCGGTTCGCTCACCCCGGCCTCAAGGGCGAGGGCGGCGATGCTCGAATGAATGGCCTGCGCGGGGGTGGCGAGGATCACTTCCGCCACTTTGCGTTCAGATTTGCTAAGGTGTTCCAGTCGGGACTGGATTTTTTCCAGCATGTTCATTAGTAACAGGGCGCTCATCAATGGAAACGATTTCATTAATGGGTGAAATCATCGGGCGTTTTAGCAAGAATATACCCCTCCGCAAGCGCAAGCGGTGAGGAATGACGTGAAATAATGTTGTTTTTTTTCATTACATGATCAGAGTCGTATTTTACTGACCTGAAACAGGTACAAACAACGAACAATATCAGCCAGATGCCCAAATCATCGCCGAATGTTTTCACCCTGTGCGGTTTTACCGCCGCAAACGAAGGGGAAGGCTTTCGGGAAATACGTAAACACAGTACAGTGCAGTGTAAGAAAATTACAAATATAGCCTGGCAGAAGCACCAGACTATCAACTGAGGAGAATGACATGGCGGTAACGCAAACGGCCCAGGCATGCGACCTGGTCATTTTCGGCGCGAAGGGCGACCTGGCGCGACGTAAATTGTTGCCTTCCCTGTATCAGCTTGAAAAAGCGGGCCAGATCCACGCCGACACCCGCATCATTGGCGTCGGCCGTGCCGATTGGGATAAAGCGGCTTACACCAAAGTCGTGCGCGAAGCGCTGGAAACCTTCATGAAGGAAAAAATTGATGAGGGTTTGTGGGATTCCCTGAGCGGACGCCTGGAGTTCTGTAATCTTGACGTCAATGACACCAGCGGCTTCACGCGTCTGGGTGAGATGCTGGATCAACAGAACCGTGTCACCATCAACTATTTCGCCATGCCGCCGAGCACCTTTGGCGCGATCTGCAAAGGTCTGGGCGAAGCGAAGCTCAATGCCAAGCCTGCGCGCGTGGTGATGGAAAAACCGCTGGGTACCTCGCTGGAAACCTCGCGTGAAATCAATGACCAGGTCGGCGAGTTTTTTGAAGAGTGCCAGGTCTACCGTATCGACCACTACCTCGGTAAAGAGACGGTCCTCAACCTGCTGGCGCTGCGCTTTGCTAACTCCCTGTTCGTCAATAACTGGGACTGCCGCACTATCGATCATGTCGAAATCACCGTCGCGGAAGAGGTGGGTATTGAAGGGCGCTGGGGTTACTTCGACCAGGCCGGGCAGATGCGCGACATGATCCAGAACCACCTGCTGCAGATCCTCTGCATGATTGCCATGTCACCGCCGTCCGATCTCAGCGCCGACAGCATCCGTGATGAAAAGGTCAAGGTCCTGAAATCCCTGCGCCGCATTGATCGCTCCAACGTGCGTGAGAAAACCGTTCGCGGCCAGTACACCGCCGGCTTTGCCCAGGGCAAAAAAGTCCCGGGTTACCTGGAAGAAGAGGGCGCCAACAAAACCAGTAACACCGAAACCTTCGTGGCGATCCGCGTCGATATCGATAACTGGCGCTGGGCCGGCGTACCGTTCTATCTGCGCACCGGCAAACGTCTGCCGACCAAATGCTCTGAGGTAGTGGTTTACTTCAAAACCCCGGAACTGAACCTGTTTAAAGAGACCTGGCAGGAGCTGCCGCAGAACAAGCTGACCATTCGTCTGCAGCCGGACGAAGGGGTGGATATCCAGGTGCTGAACAAAGTGCCGGGCCTCGACCATAAGCATAATCTGCAGATCACCAAGCTGGATCTGAGCTACTCCGAGACCTTCAACCAGACGCACCTGGCCGATGCTTATGAGCGTCTGCTGCTGGAGACCATGCGCGGTATCCAGGCGCTGTTCGTGCGCCGTGATGAAGTGGAAGAGGCGTGGAAATGGGTGGATTCCATCACCGAAGCCTGGGCTGCCGACCGCGATGCGCCGAAACCGTATCAGGCAGGGACCTGGGGACCGGTTGCGTCGGTGGCGATGATCACCCGTGACGGCCGCTCATGGAACGAGTTCGAGTAAGCTCGCCGCCTAATCCGTCAGGGTTATTTTACCGGTAACATGATCTGACGCAGAAAGTCGCACGCTTTTTAATCTTTTAAGCCCCGTGAGGATTCACCCACGGGGCTTTTTTTATTACACTGCTTTCAGACATTTTGCCCCTGAGCGCTGGTGTTGGTGGCCTTTAGCACAAAAATACGTCATCACGCAGCGGCCGGACAGATACAAATTTGAGGAGCCTTTATGAATTCGACAATGTTACGGGTAACAAATCGCATTATCGAACGGTCGCGTGACACCCGCGCGGCTTACCTCGCAAGGATTAACCAGGCCAAAACCGACACCGTGCATCGTGCGCAACTGGCCTGCGGCAATCTGGCTCACGGTTTCGCGGCCTGTCAGGCTGACGACAAAGCCTCTCTGAAAAGCATGTTGCGCAACAATATCGCCATCATTACCTCCTACAACGATATGTTGTCCGCTCACCAGCCCTACGAACACTATCCGGACATCATCCGTAAAGCGCTGCATAGCGCCAATGCGGTCGGCCAGGTGGCCGGCGGCGTGCCGGCAATGTGCGACGGCGTAACCCAGGGGCAGGACGGTATGGAGCTCTCATTGCTAAGCCGCGAAGTGATCGCCATGTCCGCCGCTATCGGTCTGTCGCATAACATGTTCGACGGCGCGCTGTACCTCGGGGTGTGCGATAAAATTGTTCCTGGCCTGACCATGGCGGCACTCTCTTTCGGCCATCTGCCGTCGGTCTTTATTCCGTCCGGTCCAATGGCCAGCGGCCTGGCTAATAAAGAGAAGGTCCGCATTCGCCAGCTGTACGCGGAAGGTAAAGTGGATCGTATGGCGCTGCTGGAGTCTGAAGCTGCCTCGTATCACGCGCCGGGGACCTGTACTTTCTACGGGACGGCGAACACCAACCAGATGGTGGTCGAGTTTATGGGCATGCAACTGCCGGGCTCCTCTTTTGTCCATCCGGATGCCCCGCTGCGGGACGCACTGACCGCCGCTGCCGCACGCCAGGTCACCCGCATGACCGGCAATGGCAACGAGTGGATGCCGCTGGGGAAAATGTTCGACGAAAAAGTGGTGGTCAACGGCATCGTGGCGCTGCTGGCGACCGGTGGCTCTACCAACCATACCATGCACCTGGTGGCGATGGCCCGCGCGGCGGGGATCATCATTAACTGGGACGATTTCTCCGACCTGTCAGACGTGGTGCCGCTGCTGGCGCGCCTCTATCCCAACGGCCCGGCGGATATCAACCACTTCCAGGCGGCGGGCGGCGTTCCGGTACTGGTGCGCGAGCTGCTGAAAGGCGGCCTGCTGCATGAGGATGTTCACACCGTCGCTGGCTTTGGTCTGTCGCGTTATACCCTGGAGCCGTGGCTCAACAACGGCGAGCTGGACTGGCGTGAAGGGGCGACAGCGCCGCTTGACGATCAGGTCATCGCGACCTTCGAGAAACCGTTCTCCCGTCACGGCGGCACCAAGGTGCTGAGCGGCAACCTGGGGCGCGCGGTAATGAAAACCTCGGCGGTCCCGGTGGAGAATCAGGTGATCGAAGCGCCGGCGGTGGTGTTCGAGAGCCAACACGACGTATTGCCGGCCTTTGAAGCGGGCCTGCTGGATAAAGATTGTGTGGTGGTGGTCCGTCATCAGGGGCCAAAAGCGAACGGGATGCCAGAATTACATAAACTTATGCCGCCACTTGGTGTATTATTGGACCGCCGTTTCAAAATAGCGCTGGTGACCGATGGCCGACTCTCTGGCGCCTCCGGTAAAGTCCCGTCAGCAATCCATGTCACGCCTGAAGCCTATGATGGTGGGTTGCTGGCGAAGGTGCGCGATGGCGATGTGATTCGCGTGAACGGGCAGACGGGAGAACTGACGCTGCTGGTGGACGATGCCGAACTGGCGGCGCGTCAGCCGCATATCCCTGACCTCAGCGCGTCGCGCGTGGGAACTGGTCGGGAGATGTTTGGGGCGCTGCGTGAGAAGCTCTCTGGCGCGGAGCAGGGCGCAACCTGCATCACTTTTTAAGACGATTTTATTTCTAGATCTGGCGAGAGAAAATCCTGATGAAAAACTGGAAAACAACAGCAGAAGCAATCCTCACCTCCGGTCCGGTTGTCCCGGTTATCGTGGTGAAAAAGCTGGAGCATGCGGTACCGATGGCGAAAGCGCTGGTCGCGGGCGGCGTGCGCGTGCTGGAAGTCACCCTGCGCACCGAGTGCGCCCTGGAAGCGATCCGCGCGATTGCTAAAGAAGTGCCGGACGCGATTGTCGGCGCGGGCACGGTCACCAACGTCGAGCAACTGAAAGCGGTAACGGAAGCTGGCGCGCAGTTCGCTATCAGCCCGGGACTGACCGAATCCCTGCTGAAAGCGGCGACCGAAGACGGCACCATTCCGCTGATCCCGGGGATCAGCACGGTTTCCGAGCTGATGCTGGGTATGCAGTATGGTCTGAAAGAGTTTAAATTCTTCCCGGCGGAAGCCAACGGCGGCGTGAAAGCCCTGCAGGCGATTGCTGGTCCGTTCGGCCACATTCGTTTCTGCCCTACCGGCGGTATTTCTCCGGCCAACTACCGTGACTACCTGGCGCTGAATAGCGTGCTGTGCATCGGCGGTTCCTGGCTGGTGCCAGCCGACGCGCTGGAGGCCGGCGACTACGATCGCATCACCACCCTGGCGCGTGAAGCGGTGGAAGGCGCGAAGTAAACCGCGCCTCAGGGTCGACAACCCGGTCAGCGGCAACGCGACCGGGTTTTTTTGTCTTTAGCCTTCGACGATGACCGCAGCGGCGGCGGTTTTAGCCCGCGCTACGGCCTCTTCAACCGAATCGGCAACGGCGAGGGTCACCCCCAGGCGGCGGGTACCGTCAATCTCGGGCTTGCCGAACAGTCGCAGCTGCAGGCCAGCCCCGACGGCCGATTGCAGCTGGCCAAAGCTGACGTTCTGACTGGTCAGCTGCGGAAGGATCACTGCGGAAGCGGCCGGACCATACTGGCGGATAGCGCCGACGGGCAGTCCAAGAAAGGCACGAACGTGCAGGGCGAATTCCGAGAGATCCTGCGAGATCAGCGTTACCATGCCGGTGTCGTGTGGGCGCGGGGAAACTTCGCTGAAGATCACCTCGTCGCCGCATACGAACAGTTCCACGCCAAACAGGCCATGACCCCCCAGCGCCAGCACTACCTTGCGGGCGATGGCCTGGGCACGTTCGAGGGCCAGGTCGCTCATCTGCTGCGGTTGCCAGGACTCACGGTAATCGCCGTCTTCCTGGCGATGGCCAACCGGGGCGCAGAAATGCACGCCGTCGACGGCGCTGACGGTGAGCAGGGTGATTTCGAAATCGAAATTCACCACCCCCTCGACGATCACCCGCCCGGCGCCGGCGCGGCCGCCTTGCTGCGCATAGCGCCAGGCTTCGCTGAGCTGGTCAGCCGAGCGGATAAAGCTCTGACCTTTGCCGGAGGAGCTCATCACTGGTTTGACGATGCACGGCAAACCGATGTCGGTGACCGCCGCGCGGAAGCCTTCTTCGCTGTCGGCGAAGCGATAGCTGGAGGTGGGGAGCTGCAGCTCTTCTGCCGCCAGGCGGCGAATGCCTTCGCGGTTCATGGTGAGCTTTGCCGCCCGCGCCGTGGGGACCACTTTCTGCCCGGCCTGTTCTAGTTCAACCAGGGTATCGGTAGCAATAGCTTCGATCTCCGGCACGATGTAATCGGGTTTTTCCTGTTCAATCAGAGCGCGCAGGCTCTCGCCATGCAGCATATTGATGACATGGGCGCGGTGGGCGACCTGCATCGCCGGGGCATCGGGGTAGCGGTCGACGGCGATAGTTTCAATGCCCAGACGCTGACATTCAATAGCGACTTCTTTGCCCAGCTCGCCGGAACCTAACAGCATTACTTTGGTGGCTGCCGGGCGCAGCGCGGTGCCTAATACAGTCATAACTCTCTTCCGCAGTAAAAAAAGATGCTGCCGATTATAAACGAAAACGTTTGCGTCTGTCTTTACGCGCGTGAGTTGAGTCCGGAGAGGAAATTTGTTATACTGTATAAAAATACAGTATTGAGAGGCTGCAGCATGGCGGTTGAAATTAAATATGTTGTGATCCGCGAAGGTGAGGAAAAAATGTCTTTTGCCAGCAAAAAAGAGGCCGACGCTTACGACAAAATGCTCGATCTGGCAGAGGTGCTGAATGACTGGCTGGTGGCATCGCCGCTGGAGATGGATGATGCCCAGCGTGACACCATGGCGATGTGGCTGGCAGAGCGAAAAGAGGCGCTGCAGCATATCCTGCGCGTCGGCCGATTGCCGGAGCAGGATGCGTCCGCGCACGACTCACCCGCGCCGTCGGCGGCAGAAGAGGCTTCTCCAGCGGAAGACGCCGCGGCGCCAGCGACCAAAGCGCGTAAGGCGAAAGTGGCCTGACTGGCGGCAGCCAGCTATGGCCTGGCTGGGCAGGGATTTGTCTGCCGCGCCCACCTTTGCGCATCTTTAGCCAGATCTAACATTTCCTGACATCGCGTCGTTTAGGCTGATAGCAGTGTTTTATCACCTGAGAGGAAAACCATGGCTAACTGGCTTAATCAACTGCAGTCGCTGCTCGGGCAGCAGGGCGCGTCATCGACAGGCGAGTCGTCAAAAGGGAGCGCACTGCTGCCCGGCGCGATTGGCGGGCTGGCCGGGTTGCTGGTGGCCAGTAAATCCTCACGCAAACTGCTGGCGAAGTACGGCACCAGCGCGCTGCTGGCTGGCGGTGGGGCGGTGGCGGGTACGGTGTTATGGAACAAGTATCAGCAGAAGATGCGCGCTCAAAACGCGCCTGTCCCCGGGGCGAACACGCCGGCTGCCGTGCCGGCGGACGTTGATCCGCGTAGCGTGCGACTGATCACCGCGCTGGTTTTTGCCGCCAGGAGCGATGGTCATATAGATGACCACGAACGGGCTAATATTGAAGCCCAGCTGCGGGCGGCCAATATCGACGTTCAGGCCCGGGTGCTGATCGACCAGGCGCTGGCCCAACCGCTGGATCCTCAGCGTCTGGCGGAGGGCATCGTTGATCCGCAGGAGGCACTGGAGATCTACTACGTCAGCTGCGCGGTCATTGATATCGACCACTTTATGGAACGCAGCTATCTGAACGCGCTGGGAGACGCTTTGTCACTGCCAAAGGATGTCCGGGCCGATATAGAACAGGATATCCAGTCACAAAAACAAGCGCTAAGCGTCTAAATTATCACGTTTCGCTTGCATCGCCCGCGTCTTTTGCCACCCTTATAGACACGTCATCATTCAGGCGCCGCCGTGTGACCTGAATGCTCTTGTGTCACGATAAAGCAGCAGAAGAACAACATGCCACCTAAAGCCAAACGGATCCCTCACGCCATGACCTTGCATGGCGATACACGCATCGATAACTATTACTGGCTGCGCGACGATGAGCGCGCGCGACCTGACGTGCTGGAGTACCTGCACGCGGAGAACGCCTACGGCAAGCGGGTGATGGATTCGCAGCTCAGCCTGCAGGAACGTCTGCTGAAAGAAATTATCGACCGCATTCCGCAACGGGAAGTCTCCGCCCCTTACAGTAAAAATGGTTTTCGCTACCGTCAGGTTTACGAGCCGGGCTGTGAATACGCCATCTATCAGCGCCAGTCGGTGCTCAAAGAGGAGTGGGACGAGTGGGAGATCCTGCTCGACGGCAACCAGCGGGCGGCGAAAAGTGAGTTCTACACCCTTGGCGGACTGGGCGTCGCGCCGAATAACCAATTGATGGCGGTGGCGGAGGATTATCTTTCCCGCCGCCAGTATGGCCTGCGCTTCTGCAACCTTAGCAGCGGTGAATGGTACCCGGAGATCCTGGAAAATGTTACCTCCGGGTTTGCCTGGAGCAATGATTCCCGCTTTGTGTGGTACGTGCGTAAACATCCCACCACGCTGCTGCCTTATCAGGTCTGGCGCCACACGGTGGGTACCGCGGCGCAGAGTGATGTGCTGGTCTATGAAGAAAAAGATGAGACCTTCTACGTCAGCGTACATAAGACCACTTCCCAGCAGTTCGTGGCGATTTATCTCTCCAGCGCCACCACCAGTGAAGCATTACTGCTCAACGCCGAACTGCCTGACGCCGAGCCGGTCTGCTTCCTGCCGCGGCGGAAAGATCACGAATACAGCCTCGATCACTATCAGCACGCGTTCTATCTGCGATCCAACCGCGAGGGGAAGAATTTTGGCCTCTACCGTACTGTGCTGCGCGATGAAGATCAGTGGACCACGCTGATCCCACCGCGTCACGACGTGATGCTCGAAGGATTTACCCTGTTTACTGACTGGCTGGTCGTCGAGGAGCGCCAGCGCGGCCTGACCAGCCTGCGGCAAATTAACCGCAAGACCCGGGAGGTGGTAGGGATCGCCTTTGACGATCCGGCCTATGTCACCTGGCTTGCCTATAATCCGGAACCTGAAACGTCGCGCCTGCGCTACGGGTATTCCTCCATGACCACGCCAGACACCCTGTTTGAACTGGACATGGATACCGGCGAGCGGCGGGTTATCAAGCAGCAGGAGGTGAAGGGGTTGGACACGAGCTGCTACCAGAGCGAACACCTGTGGGTGACCGCCCGCGATGGCGTCGAGGTTCCGGTCTCGCTGGTCTACCATCGCGACCATTTCCGCAAAGGGAGCAATCCGCTGCTGGTCTATGGCTACGGCTCGTATGGCGAGAGTATCGATGCCGATTTCAGCGCCAGCCGGCTGAGCCTGCTCAACCGCGGCTTTGTCTACGCCATCGCCCATGTCCGCGGCGGGGGCGAGCTGGGGCAGCAGTGGTATGAGGACGGCAAATTTCTGTGTAAGAAAAATACCTTCAACGACTATCTGGACGTCTGTGACGCGCTGCTGGCCCAGGGGTACGGCGATCCGCAGCTCTGCTATGGCATGGGGGGCAGCGCCGGCGGGATGCTGATGGGCGTGGCCGTTAACGAACGTCCTGAGCTGTTTCATGGCGTGATAGCCCAGGTGCCGTTCGTCGATGTGGTGACCACCATGCTGGACGAATCTATTCCACTGACCACCGGGGAATTTGAAGAGTGGGGGAATCCACAGGATGAAACCTATTACCACTACATGAAAAGCTACAGCCCCTACGACGGCGTCCGGGCGCAGGCTTATCCGCATATGCTGGTCACCACCGGACTGCACGATTCCCAGGTGCAATACTGGGAGCCGGCGAAATGGGTGGCCAAACTGCGGGAACTGAAAACCGACGATAACCTGCTGCTGCTCTGTACCGATATGGATTCCGGCCATGGCGGCAAATCCGGGCGCTTTAAAAGCTATGAAGGGGTGGCCCTGGAGTATGCCTTTTTCATTGCCCTGGCGCAGGGGACACTGCCGGGAAAAGCGGCTGTGTGACGATTATTCCCCGAGGTAGTGTTTGAGGGTCAGACGCAGTTCGGGGCTCATCCGGTCGAGATTGTTGAATAACCAGCGCAGGTAGCCGGGGTCGTTTTCAGCAATTTCGGCCACCGCTTTACCCCGGTATTTGCCGAAGGTAAAGGTGGTGAGCAGCGCCGGGCGGCCGGTGATATCGGCCATTTCGTCAGGCGTCCAGCCGGAAACGTTAATGATATCCAGCAGCAGCGCGGCGGTGATATAGCAGTCATACAGCGCGCGGTGGTGATGCAGCCCCGGCGGGGTCGCCACATTCAGCTTACGTGATTTATATAACCCCATATTGCTGTATTTGATCCCCGGCCACAGGCGGCGGGCCAGCTTCATGGTACAAATCCACTCGCCGCTCATCTCCGGTAGCACCCGGCGGTCAAAGCTGGCGTTGTGCGCGACATACCAGGGGCTGCCAAGATAATGCGGAATAATCTCTTCAATCCACGGCTTATCGGCGACCATCTCTTCCGTTATACGGTGGATAGCCATCGCCTGCGGCGTAATGGGGCGATCAGGACGCACCAGATGGCTCATCGGGTTAGTGATTCGCCCATCGACAATATCGACCGAGGCGATTTCGACGATGCCCCCCTGCAGGCCGCAGGTTTCGGTATCAATGACGCGCAGCATGGCTCGCTCCAGAGCAAAACAACAAGCGTAAAGGAATTGGGTGGTCTTGCCAACCGATGGGGAGCAGACGGGCGCGCATTATTTCTGCTTCGGCTCCCAGGGCAGTCGGGAAAGCGAGACAGAGGCCAGCCGATGGGCGATCAGTCGTTCGCGGAACCAGTCGCGCAGATGGGCGGGTTGCTCACGCTCGACCAAATCAGCGACCACCGGCATGTTGTATCGCTCCTTAAAGGCGACGCCGGCGGCGGCGAGATCGACGTTGACCTTATCCATCTCAGCTTGCGAAATTTTGGCCAGATTTCTTTCCATTATTAACTCCAGTGTGCTGGTAAACCCGGTCGAGGCGCTGACGCTTAGCTCGACTCTGCCATTATACAGGGTTATTCTCTGTCCTACAGACATAACAAAAGGGAATGACGAATATGCGACTCCTCGCTGGACGCGCGTTGCGCCTCTCCGTTGCGTTTGCCGGTATATTAACCGCGGCAGGCGCCTTCGCCCATGCTCACCTGCAACAGCAGATCCCCGCCGCGGGTGCCCAACTGACCGCGCCCCCTCAGACGCTGACGCTCAGTTTCTCCGAAGGGATCGAACCGGCCTTCAGCGGCGTGACCGTCACCGGTCCGCAGCAGCACGCGGTAGCCGCCGGTAAACTGACCCGCAGCGCTGACAACCCCGCTCAGGTCACCTTACCCCTGGCGGAAACGTTGCCTCCGGGGGAGTACACCGTAGCATGGCATGTGGTCTCGGTTGACGGCCATAAAACCAAAGGGCAATACACTTTTAGCGTGAAGTGATCGATGTTGACCGGGCTCTATATCACGCTGCGTTTTGGGCACTTTATCACCCTGATGTTGGCTTTTGGCTGCGTGCTGTATGGCGCCTGGTGGGCGCCGGTACCGCTGAGGCGCGTGCTGATGCACCGCTTTTATCCGCTATTGCGCCCCCTGATGTTGATTGGCGCGCTCTCAACCGTGGCGCTGTATCTGCTGCAGGGGGGGATAATGGGCGACGGCTGGGCGGATGTCTGGCAGCCCGCCGTTTGGCAGGCGGTAGCGGGTACCCGCTTCGGCGGGGTGTGGATCTGGCAGATCCTGCTGGCGTTGACTGCTCTCGCCGTGGTGTGGATCCGCCCCCATCACGGCGCCAGGCAACTGATGGCCCTGCTGGCGGCCCAGCTGCTGCTTTCCGCCGGGGTTGGGCATGCTGCTATGCACGATGGCTTACTCGGCGCCCTGCAGCGCACTAATCATGCCGTCCACCTCTTCTGCGTCGCCAGCTGGTTCGGCGGCCTGTTGCCCTTCATCTACTGCCTGCGTCTGGCGCAGGGGCGCTGGCGTCAGGCTGCGGTCTATACCATGGCGCGCTTTTCGCGTTATGGACATCTGGCGGTGGCCGGCACCCTTGCCAGCGGCGTGGTCAATGCGCTGTTGATTCAGGGGGCGGTGATCGGAACCTCGCCCTGGGGACGCATGCTGTTGATCAAATGTGCGCTGGTCGCCGGGATGGTGGTAATTGCCTTAGTGAACAGGTATGTTCTGGTACCGCGCATGTCGGCAAGCGGTTCGCGGGCGGAAAGCCTGATCCTGCGAACCACGCAGGCTGAGATAGGGCTGGGCGCGCTGGCGCTGCTGGCCGTCAGTCTGTTTGCCACCTGGGAACCTTATTGAATTAACTGGCAAAATCATGAAAAAAATTGTTCTGACCATGTTGTTACTGGCAAGCTCCGGGGCTGCTCTGGCGGCGCCGCAAATTATCACCGTGAGCCGCTTTGAAGTGGGGAAGGAGAGTTGGGCGTTCAACCGTGAAGAGGTGATGTTGACCTGCCGTCCGGGTAACGCGCTTTACGCCATCAACCCGAGTACGCTGGTCCAGTATCCGCTCAATGACGTCGCGGAACAGCAGGTTAAAGCCGGCAAGACGACCGCGCAGCCGATCTCGGTGATCCAGATCGACGATCCGCAGCACCCGGGACAAAAAATGAGCCTTGCGCCATTTATCGAGCGAGCGCAGAAGCTCTGCTAGCGTTCCGCGTTATCTTACTGTAATAGCATAAAAAAAACCGCCCTTGCCGGATAACGGCAGTGGCGGTTTTTTACTGGCTGACAGCCGTTTCCCAGGAATTATACGACCACATTGGCCACGGACTGGAAAAGCTGACGCGTTAAACTATTCTTATAGTGCAAGGCGACTTAGCCTGCATTAATGCCAACTTTTAGCGCACGGCTCTCTCCCAAGAGCCATTTCCCTGGACCGAATACAGGAATCGTATTCGGTCTCTTTTTATCGGTAACTTTCTGCTTTCGCAATAGCCAGCGACATCATGTCAGTCAAACCCCAGGCTGGCCTCTGGATGTCCCGTTATAGCACACCGTTTTTAGCATACACAATCCATTTACACACAAATCGCATCCTGAGGAAGGGTTGCGTCGGGAAGGAGAGATCTGAAGTTGGGGTGGAAAGAGAAAAGAAAAAACCTGCACCTAACCAGGCCCGGCGTGCAGGTTAACTGGCGGGCCAACATCGGAAGGCTGCTAGTATACACATTTGTATGACAAATAAAATAAGCAAAGTCTAATAGGTTTGGCAATTCATGCGATTAGCTATCAATGAACGACCGTATCGCTAAAAATAATAAGCGAATGCGCCGCTATTTACAGCGGCTAAAATTATTCAGGGACGCTAAAGGTGGGATATATTTTACTTTCGAGATAGCAGAGCAAAAGCCAAATTTCATCACTAAAAACAAACCATACGCAGCCCAGCAGAATGACCGCAAGAAGAATCAGCAGGAAAATTTCGGTTTTACTCATCATGCCAACCACTATCCAATGGCGCCAGGGGCCATGATAGTAGCGAAATAACGACCGAATAAGCAAACGCCGCGTGTCAGCGCGGCGCTATCCGCAGCGACATTTACGCACCATGGCGCGGTTGCGTCAGGATGTCCACCTGCTCAGCCAGCTGATCCAGCAGCTGGAACCGACGCCGGTATTCGGCCCGTTTTTTGCTGGCGATACTCTCCAGTGATTTTCGTTCCCAGCCGCTGCGGCAGCCGCCAGCGCCACGCGCTTTCCGGCTTACCATCGATGGACTGCCAGAACTCGTCGTAGCTGGCGTGGAAATGGCGGCCCTTGCTCAGACGATAGCGCAGGGCACGGAACACATGGCCGTTATCGCTGACGCCATAAATCGACTCGATAGCGCTGCGAGCGGCCAGTAGCCAAATGAACTCCAGCAGCAGGCGCTTCGGGAACAGGCCGAAGCAGGCGCGAGTGGCCTGCTTAATCACCTCATGGGAAACGTGGCGCCGTGGCCCCTGCAGGCCGCCGATGACCAGTTGCCAGGCTTCACCGTCCCAGGTCACGCTAAAGGTTGCGCTGGCCAACAGGGTGTGATCGCCGTCGCGTAGCCATAATGTGGTTTCGCCCTCGCGCTCAGCCTTCCCGGCTGAGGAGGCGGAGAGAGTGAACGGGCTGTCGTCTTTTCCGTTCAGCGTCAGCAGCGGGACCTCGCTCACCGCGGTCATGGCATGCGCCAGCAGCGACCCCTGCAGGGTATCGATGTAGCGATAATGACTTATCACCGCCATCGCCCTCTGCCAGGCGTTAAGATCGCGCGTCAGGTACTGACGGTGCACTTTCCCCGGCAAGGTCGCCTGCGCGGTCAGAAGCTGATTAAAATCGTCACGGGCGCTAAGCGACTCAAGCATTGCTTTGGTGGGGCTATAAAATAACGCCGTACGCAGCAGAAATTTAAGGCGAAAATTTTTCTGCCGCCAGATAGGTGCTGGTATTAGTCTGCCCATCACCAGATCGGCAATAAGATGCGAGCGCGGCGCAAGCACGCTGGTTGAATGCAGGCTATTGTCTGTCACGATAAACACCTCGTTGTTATTTCCTCCTATTTTAAAGCGAGCTTCTGATAAGCTTAATCCTCTGGCCGACTATATTTCCCGTTTGTTTAAAATCGATTGAGGTGTAAATAAAAATCACGGGGATTCGGCGCAATTACCTATAATTACAGCAGAGAGGTAATTATATGTATCAACGTATTAATGGTAGCGACTGGCGTAATATCTGGCTGATGGGCGATCTGCATGGTTGCTTTGCGCTACTGATGGGCCGCCTGCGTCAGCTGCGCTTTGATCCCTGGGCCGATCTGCTCATTTCCGTGGGCGATCTGATCGATCGCGGACCGCAGAGCGCTGACTGCCTCGGCCTGCTGCGCTGCCGCTGGTTCAGGGCCGTTCGGGGGAATCATGAACAGATGGCGCTGGAGGCGCTGGAGAGCGGGGATATGGCACTCTGGCAGATGAATGGCGGCGACTGGTATGGCCGGGGCACCGCGCAGCAGCGGGCCGAAGCCGACCGGCTGTTAGCGCGTTGTCAGCGGCTACCGTTGATTATTGAAGTTGGGTGTGCAGATGCCCGGCATGTGATCGCCCATGCCGATTATCCGGCGCCAGTCTATCGCTGGCAGCAGCCGGTGGATCCCCAGCGGGTGTTATGGAGCCGTCATCGCCTGAGCGAACATCTGGCGGGACGTCATGGCGCCATCGCCGGAGCAGACCATTTCTGGTTTGGCCATACGCCGCTTCGCACGCCTTATGAACGCGATAATCAACACTATATTGATACGGGCGCCGTGTTTGGCGGAACGCTGACGCTGGTGGCGCTACAATCGGCAGGTTAAAAATCGCTGTATTCGCTGGCGGGTTGCCAGAAGCCATCAATAAAATCTTCTATCGGATAGCAGCCGCCGTGGCGGATCCGCTGATCCTCCATCGCCACTAAGCACTGCGTTTCCTCGCGGTAGACGTCAACCACAATGTCCTCGCAGCCGCCATCCAGATAGCAAATAAACAACACCAAGGCAAACATCCTGGCCTCATGCTCGGGTTCACATACTCTTTAGTGTAGGGGATGACGGCGGGACGGGGAAATAAATAACCCGTCTCAGGCGACGGGTTCATTTGAGTCAGGCAAGGCGCATGACCCAGGCATCAGACTGGCGGTCGTAATGTTTACGGTAGAGCACGGAATGTTCGCCATTGAGAATAGCGGGCACGCTGGTATCGGCATCCCAGGCGTCAAGCTGCATACATAAATCTGGATCGGATTTGCAGGGAATACTTAACGTTCGCTCTCCCTGATGTTCACCGTGCAGTTCGGCATCGTCTATCTCAAACGCGCCGATGCGGACATTGGTTTTACTCATCGCTTCACCCCATTTTTCAGCTGAGTTGTGGTACGACCAGTTGAGGCCGTCATTTTTCAGCGTAGTCAATGGGGTGAAAACCGCCAGTCAAAAAGTGCGCGTTTTTTGCGCGGCGTCACACCTTGCCGGCAAAAAGTTTCCCATCGCGCACCAGTTCGCGCGGGTAGCTATTCTTCAGACGGGAGCCGACGCGCTTGGCCAGACCCAGCGGGACACCCTGGAAGGTCACGATGGCCTCATCCTGCTGCGGCGCGGTCTGCGGATAGACGTCGCGTCCGCGATACCATTCCTCCGCTTCCTCCTGGGTCAGCTCGAAGGCGCGCTGCGGCGCGGCAAAGGCGATAACCGCCTCATGCTGCCAGCGGTACCCCTTATTGTGCACCTCTGCCAGGCGTACGCCGATGCGTGAAAAACGCACCTGACCAAACAGGGGCTCCATAGCCTGCGGGAACAGCCACAGCTCTTTATCCCGCTGCCACAGCGTATGACCTGCGTCCCACACCAGGCCAACAGCGCTGGCGGCGGCAGTTACCGCGGCGGCCTCCCGGCTCTTCAGCGGCGTAAACGGGAATTTGCCGACCTTATAGCCTGGCGCCGGGAGCGGATCGATCGCCGCGGTCTTGCGCAGGCGAGCGACAAAGAAGCCTTCGCAATCGTAGATCTGCGGGAACACGTGCAAAAATCCTTCTGCGGTTAAGGCATCGGCCGCGCCGGAAAACAGATCTCCCAGCGGCAGGATCTCCACCGCCTGTGGATAACGGGACAGCAGCCACTGAACAACCGACTGGTTTTCCTCGCGATTCAGGGTACAGGTCGAATACACCAACGTCCCGCCAGGACGCAGGGCATGGAAGGCGCTGTCGATAAGTTCGCGCTGGGTGGCGGCAATGTCGAGGTTGCTCTCCGGCGACCAGTTTTTCAGTGCGTCAGCATCTTTACGCACCACGCCTTCGCCCGAACAGGGGGCATCAAGCAGGATGGCATCGAAAGCTTCGGGTAGCGCCGCGCCGAAAACCCGGCCGTCGAAGTGAGTCAGGGCGACGTTACTGATGCCGCAGCGGCTAATGTTGGCATGCAGCACCTTCACCCGGCTGGCGGAGAACTCATTGGCCAGAATGCCGCCCGCGTTACCCATTCGGGCGGCAATCTGGGTGGTCTTAGACCCCGGCGCGGCGGCAACATCCATCACCCGTTCAGGCTGCGGGTTATCGGCGAACAGAGCGGCGACCGGCAGCATCGAGCTTGCCTCCTGAATATAGAACAGCCCGCTGAGATGTTCGGCGGTGCTGCCCAGCGGCAGGGCATCGTCGCCGTCCCGCTCGATCCAGAATCCCTCTTCACACCAGGGGACCGGCGTCAGCTGCCAGCCATACGGGGCGACCAGAGACAGAAAATCGGCCACACTGATTTTCAGCGTGTTGACGCGAATACTGCGGCGTAGCGGGCGCTGGCAGGCGGCGATAAAGTCGTCGAAAGAGAGATGCGCGGGCATTGCCGCACGCATTTGAGCGAGAAACGCTTCAGGGAAATAGACAGTATTTTCAGCCACAGGCAGCGCACCACAGAAAAAAAGGGTGCGCAGTTTAGCACAAACGCCCCGGTGCAGGACACCGGGGCGTGCGGTGAGTCATCTTCCCGCCCCCGGCGTTGGCCGGTGCGGGAGAAGGCGTTGTGAGGGTTACTGCGGCAGGGCGGTGCCCCATTCCCGCCACTCTTTCGGCTCGCTCTCCTGCAGCAGGAAGTGCTTGCCATCCTGGGCCTTCGGCGCCAGCGGTGTCCCCGGTGGCGTGGCAAAGGCGATCCCGCCGCGGATAAACTGGTTGAAGGTCCCGGTTTTCACCACGCCGCCAATCAGGCCGAAGTCGAGGCTGTAACCTGAGGCCAGCCAGAACACCGAGTTATTGCGTACCAGATACTGGTAGCGCTTGCTGATACGCAGTTTCACCATCACCCGATCGGACATTGACCCCAGCGACAGGCCAGTGACCGTCCCCACCTCAAGGCCGCGGAACAGGACCGGCGTACCGATGCCAAGCGACCCCGCCTCCGGCGCTTCCACCACGATGTTCAGGCCGTCGATATAACGTGAGTCGCTGATCGTCGTATCCTGGATCTCAAAGTCGCGGCGCGCCGGCCCGCGTCCCGGCTCAACGTTAATATAGGACTGGAACAGGGTGTCGAGATGCTCGACGCCCGCGGCGGAGATTTGCGGGGTGATCACCGAGAAGCGGGTCCCGGCCCGGGCGAAGGTACCGACGTATTCCGGGTAGAGCACCGCTTTCGCCTGCACTTCGTTTTTGGCGGTGATCAGCTCCAGGGACTGGATCTGACCGATATCGATGCCGAGATAACGAATCGGCATCCCGGCCGCCATCTTCCCGGCGTCAAACGCGTGCAGGGTGATCTGGCCGCCCACGGCGCGCGCCGCCGTTTCCGAAGCGTAAAGGATACGTTTGTTATTCAGCCGCGCGTTGGCGCTGCTGCCATTGAGGTTATCGAAACTGATCGCCCCTTTAATGGCGCGCGCCAGCGGCGAGGCCTGAACGGTGAGTCCGTTGCCGTCAAGTTTGACCTTCGCCCCCCCTTCGGCCCAGAAGACGCTGTTGTTGCTCAGCAGGTAGCGGTACTCCGGCTTGATATGCAAATCGATATCGAAAGCGTCTTTGCGCGGTTTGACGGCGATGATCTCGCCGACGGCGAATTTACGATACAGCACCACCGAGCCGGCCTGAACGTCAGGCAGGGTCTCGGCTGAGAGGCTTAAGGTCGTGGTCGGCACTTCGCTCAGGCTGTTTTCCTGGGCCTTTTCGAGGTTGGCGTACAGCGGGTAGCTGCTCTGCATTTCGCCTTTTTCTCCCGGAATGACCCGGATCCCGCCATTAACCCATTCGCTGGCGCTGGCCCCCAGCACCTGCACGCCATCGAGTCCGACTTTGACATCCAGACGGCTGTTAACCACAAACTTACTGTCACCGCGAATGAGATCGCGGTATTCGGGGGCAATCGCGACCTGGAAGGTCACCCCTTTGGCCGTCAGTTTGCGCTCCAGCACCTGGCCGACTTTTACTCCGTGCAGCACCAGCGGTTGGCCGCCGTCAATCCCGTAGCTTTCCGGCGCCGAGAGCGTGACGGTGGCGACGTTGGGCTCCTCCAGCAGCGCTTTATCTGCTGGCATGACGGAGAAGTGGTTGCGCGGCTCGCCTTCACCGGGTACCAGTTCAAAGGTATTGCCGGTGAGCAGGGCGCTGACGCTGGGGTTATCGAGGGAAATTTTCGGCTTCTTCATCTGAATCAGCGTCTTCTCACGCAGCAGCGTCACCACGCTCGGGTCGACGGTCATCTCGCCGGTCACTTTGCCGCCGGGGTTAAGATTCAGCTTACTTAACTGACCCACTTCCAGCCCCTGATACATCAGCGGCGTCGAGCCTGCTTTCAGCCCATCGCCGTCCGGCAGGTCGAGGGTGACCAGCACACCGCGCTGGCTATGCGCCAGATCTTCGTACAGATGATAGTCATCGTTTTGCGCCGCAACCTGCGAATCGGCAGGTGAATCGAAGGCGATAGCGCCGTTCACCAGCGCAGATAGGTTCTCCAGCTGCACTTTTGCCCCACTCAGGCCGACGTCGGCTTTGATCCCGGAGACGTTCCAGAATCGGCTGCCTTTTTTCACCAGGTTGGTAAACCGGCGCTCGATCAGGACATCGATGGTGACCCCCTGATTATTGGCATTCAGGGTGAAATCATACACGCGCCCGACCGGGATCTTGCGGAAATAGACCAGCGAGCCGCTGTTCAGGGAGCCAAGGTCCGGCGCCTGCAGGTGGATCATCAGCTCGCCGTTGTTGATGCGGTATTTCGGCTGAGTGTCGAGGGCCACGAAGTGATCTTCGGGCTCACCCTTGCCAGGCATCATGCCAATGTAGTTCCCGCCCACCAGCGCATCCAGCCCGGAGACCCCCGCCAGAGAGGCTTTTGGGGTGACCAGCCAGAACTGGGTCTCTTTGCGCAGCGCATCTTTCATATCGCGTTTGATGCTGGCGGAAACCTCAATCTTACTCAGATCTTTACTGAGGCTAATATCCTGGACGGTGCCGACCTCGACCCCCTGATAACGGATAGGCGTCCGCCCCGGCACAATGCCGTTAGCGGACTGGAAATCGATGGTAATCGTCGATCCGCGGTCGTCAAAGCTGGTCCAGATGAGCCAGGCGGCAATCAGCAGCGCGATAACCGGCAACAGCCAGAATGGCGAAATACGGCGTTTAGTTTTTATTCTGGCTTCAGTCTGCGAAGCGGGCGATTCCTGACTCATGTGCGTCCCAAAGTAAGCGGCTGTCCAGCCATTCAACTGCAAGAATAGTTAAAATTACCGCACCGCCGAAGTAAACCGCCGCCGGCCCCATGGTGAAAGCGAGGAGCTGATCGCGATTGATTAGCGACATGGTGAGTGAAATAACAAACAGATCCAACATCGACCAGCGGCCAATCCAGGTTATCAGCCGCAGCAGCAGGATGCGGGTGCGCAAGCCTTGCTCGCACTTGAATTGTATGCTGACCAATAGGGTAAATAACACTATAACTTTGGTGAATGGCACCAAAATACTGGCGATAAATACCACTCCGGCGATGGCGATATTGCTGCTGGCAAGGGAGATGATCCCGGAAAGGATCGTATCGTCCTGGCGCGCACCGTTAACATAGATGATCGAGATCGGCAACAGGTTGGCTGGTAAGAGAAATATCAGCGAGGCAATCAGCGCCGCCCAGCTGCGCTGCAGGCTCTGCGGCCGGCGATGATGCAGCGGGGAGTGGCAGCGTCGGCAGCGGCCCCGCGCGTGGCGGTAGCCGGTGTAGTGGCAGCCGGTGCACACCTGTAAATTGTTATCGGCGCGGGTCGCCGGCCGTTCAGGATAGAAACGCTCCCACAGCTCTTCGACGTTCATGTGAATAAGCGTCAGGATGCTCAGCAGCGTCAGCGAGATAAACGCCACCAGGCCGATGCCGGGCTGCAGAAAGGCGTAATCCTGCACCTTGATGGAGGCGACGCCAATACCCACCAGATAGATATCCAGCATCACCCACTCTTTGAGCTTGCCGAGCATCAGCAGCACCGGGCGCAGGTTCATCCCCAGCACGTTGCCCAGCCAGAGATAGCTAATCGAGACCACCAGCAGCACCGGGGCGACCACCGCGCAAAACAGCACCATGGCGGCGGTAAGCGGGTCACCCTGCGCAGTCATCTGCCAGATCCCTTGCAGGACGTTGGCGTCGATGCGCACGCCCAGCAGGTGCAGGCGCAGCAGAGGCTCCGACCAGGCAAAAGGCATGAGCAGCAGCATCGCAACGGCCATACTGCCCAAACGCGTCAGCGACCAGTCGCGCCCATCGCGCACCTTGGCGTTGCAGCGTGGACACCAGGCGCTTTGGTTGCGCTTAAGCACCGGTAAGCGAAAGAGCATGTCACACTGCGTACAGCGCTGATAATGCGCATAGGGAAGCGGTGTGCTGACAGCATGCACGACCAACTTCTTCGCAGGTTTAATCGTTGGTGTTTTTATCGGCATTTATTACGTACAGGAATGAATGTATCTCACTATCTTAACCTATGAATGAATTCATCTTGAGCCTAAGCGCATTTAATGCTTATTTTAGTAGGCTGTACGTATCAGGCAGTAAGACAACCAAGTGAAGATATAATGAGCAAAACAGAATTTTACGCGGATCTGAACCGCGATTTCCAGGCATTAATGGCAGGTGAAACCAGTTTTCTGGCGATGATCGCCAATACCAGCGCGCTGCTGTTCGAGCGGCTGAGCGAGGTCAACTGGGCAGGTTTCTATCTTCTGGAAGGCGATACCCTGGTACTGGGGCCGTTCCAGGGCAAACTGGCCTGTGTGCGCATTCCGGTTGGCCGCGGCGTCTGCGGCGCCGCGGTGGCGCAAGCCCAGGTCCAGCGCGTAGAGGACGTGCATGCGTTTGATGGTCACATTGCCTGCGATGCGGCCAGTAATTCAGAAATTGTCTTTCCCCTGCGCGTGAACGACCAGATTATCGGCGTGCTGGATATCGACAGCACGGCGTATGGCCGCTTCACAGCTGAAGATGAGCAGGGGTTGCGCACGCTGGTCGAGCAACTGGAAAAACTTATCGCGGCCACTGATTATCAAAAAATCTTTACCCGTGTCGTGGGATAATCAACGGATAACGTAGCATTTAGCGAGGACGTCATTATAATGTCGCCTGTTCATGCCTGCGGCTTGTTGGCTACGTCCGTTGTAATCAGGAAATTTCATGGAAAATCAACCTAAGTTGAATAGCAGTAAAGAAGTTATCGCCTTTCTGGCCGAACGTTTCCCGCAGTGCTTTAGCGCTGAAGGCGAAGCGCGCCCCCTGAAAATTGGTATTTTTCAGGATCTCGTTGAGCGAGTGGGTGGTGAGATGAATCTCAGCAAAACCCAGCTTCGCGCTGCATTACGTCTCTACACGTCCAGCTGGCGTTATCTGTACGGCGTGAAAGCCGGCGCTATCCGCGTTGACCTGGACGGCAACCCGTGCGGCGAACTGGAAGAACAGCACATTGCCCATGCGCGCCAGCAGCTGGAAGAAGCGAAAGCTCGCGTTCAGACGCAGCGCGCTGCCCAGCAGGCGAAAAAACGCGAAGCCGCCGCCGCCGCAGGTCAGCAGGATGAAGGGGTTCGCCGCGAGCGTAAACCACGTCCTCAGCAGCCGCGTCGTAAAGAAGGCGCTGAACAGCGTAAACCGCGTCCTGTTGCGGCCAAAGCCCCGCGTGAAGAGCGTCATACTCCGGTTTCGGATGTTTCCGTTCTGACCGTCGGCCAGGCGCTGAAGGTAAAAGCAGGCAATAACGCAATGGACGCCACCGTTCTGGAAATCACCAAAGATGGCGTTCGTGTACAGCTGACTTCTGGTATGTCAATGATTGTACGCGCAGAACACCTGGTGTTCTGAAACGGAGGCCGGGCCAGGCATGAACACATTTTTTAAAATCACCGCGCTTGCGGGCCTGCTGGCAATAGCAGGCCATGCTTTCGCTGTTGATGAAATAACCCGTGCAGATCAAATACCCGTGCTGAAAGAAGAGCCGCAGCACGCGACGGTGAGCGAGCGCGTGACGTCGCGCTTTACCCGTTCTCACTACCGTCAGTTTGATCTCGACAACGCCTTCTCGGCAAAGATTTTTGACCGTTATCTGAACCTGCTGGACTACAGCCACAATGTGCTGCTGGCCAGCGATGTGGCGAAGTTCGCGGCCAAAAAAGACCAAATCGGCGACGAACTGCGCACCGGGAAACTGGACGTCTTCTACGACCTCTACAACCTGGCGCAGCAGCGTCGCTTTGAGCGCTATCAGTATGCGCTCAAAGTGCTGGAACGTCCGATGGACTTTACCGGCAACGATAATTTTAACCTTGATCGCTCCAAAGCGCCGTGGCCAAAAGATGAGGCCGAGCTGAACACGCTGTGGGACGCCAAGGTGAAGTTTGACCAGTTAAGCCTGAAGCTGGCGGGTAAAGACGATAAAGAGATCCGCGACACCTTAACGCGTCGCTATAAGTTCGCGATCCGTCGTCTGGCGCAAACCAACAGCGAAGATGTCTTCTCGCTGGCGATGACCGCCTTCGCTCGCGAAATCGACCCGCACACCAACTACCTGTCTCCACGTAATACCGAGCAGTTCAACACTGAGATGAGCCTCTCTCTTGAGGGGATCGGCGCTGTCCTGCAAATGGATGATGACTACACCGTCATCAATTCGCTGGTGGCGGGCGGTCCGGCCGCGAAGAGCAAAGCGATCAGCGTCGGCGACCGCATCGTTGGCGTTGGCCAGACCGGGAAGCCGATGGTTGATGTCATCGGCTGGCGTCTGGATGACGTGGTCGCGCTGATTAAAGGGCCGAAGGGCAGCAAAGTGCGCCTTGAGATCCTGCCGGCTGGCAAAGGGGCCAAGACGCGTATCGTGACCCTGACCCGCGAGCGGATCCGTCTGGAAGACCGTGCGGTGAAGATGTCGGTGAAAACCGTTGGTAAAGAAAAAGTCGGCGTGCTGGATATTCCGGGCTTTTACGTTGGTCTCACCGATGATGTGAAGGTGCAACTGCAGAAGCTGGAAAAACAGAACGTCAGCAGCATCGTCATTGATCTGCGCAGCAACGGCGGCGGGGCGCTGACCGAGGCGGTATCGCTCTCGGGTCTGTTTATTCCGTCCGGCCCGGTAGTGCAGGTCCGTGATAACAATGGCAAGGTCCGCGAAGACAGCGACAACGACGGCGTGGTCTATTACAAAGGGCCGCTGGTGGTGCTGGTTGACCGCTTTAGCGCCTCGGCGTCTGAAATCTTCGCCGCGGCGATGCAGGATTATGGCCGCGCGCTGATCGTTGGCGAGCCGACCTTCGGTAAAGGGACGGTACAGCAGTATCGCTCGTTGAATCGTATCTACGATCAGATGCTGCGTCCGGACTGGCCGGCGTTAGGTTCCGTCCAGTACACCATCCAGAAGTTCTACCGTATTAACGGCGGCAGTACGCAGCGTAAAGGCGTGACGCCGGATATCATGATGCCAACCGGTAATGAAGATCGTGAGACCGGCGAGCAATATGAAGACAACGCGCTGCCGTGGGATAGCATCAACGCAGCCACCTACGTGAAGTCCGGGGATCTGACCCCGTTTGGACCGGAACTGCTCAAGCGCCATGATGAGCGTATCGCGCAGGATCCAGAGTTCCAGTACATCATGAAGGATATTGCCCGTTATAACGCGATGAAGGACAAGCGTAACATCGTCTCTCTGAACTACGCCCAGCGTGAGAAAGAGAACGAAGAGGATGATGCGATTCGTCTGGCGCGGATTAACGATCGCCTGAAACGCGAAGGCAAACCGCTGCTGAAAAAACTGGATGACCTGCCGAAGGATTACCAGGAGCCGGATCCGTATCTTGATGAAACGGTCCATATCGCGGTAGACCTGGCGCATCTTGAAAAAGCGCGCCCGGCGGTGGAACCGCCAGCCAGTAAATAAACAACAAACGGGCACCTCAGAGGGTGCCCGTTTTATTTTGTGCTTTTGTCATCACCTTTCAGCTCAACTAACAAAATGTCAACCTGCCCGGCCGCTGTCAGCAAGATGCTACAAAATGTAAAGTTGTGTTTTTATCGTGACTTAGCGGGGGTTGATGGTTGAAAATTGCAGCCTGACCCATACGATGTGGGTAATCGCATAGTGCGTTTTGTTAAATTGAGGTAAAAAGAAAATTATGATGCGAATCGCGCTTTTCCTGCTGACGAACCTGGCAGTAATGGTCGTGTTCGGGCTGGTGTTAAGCCTCACGGGGATCCAATCCAGCAGCATGACCGGTCTGTTGATTATGGCCCTGCTGTTCGGCTTCGGTGGTTCTATCGTTTCGCTGATGATGTCGAAATGGATGGCCCTGAAGTCTGTGGGTGGGGAAGTGATCGAGCAGCCGCGCAACGAAACGGAACGCTGGCTGATGCACACCGTCGCCCAACAGGCGCAGCAGGCGGGCATTGCCATGCCGCAGGTGGCTATCTATCACGCGCCTGATATCAACGCTTTTGCTACCGGCGCGCGTCGCGACGCCTCGCTGGTCGCCGTCAGCACCGGGCTGCTACAAAACATGAGCCGTGATGAAGCGGAAGCGGTCATTGCCCATGAAATCAGCCACATCGCTAATGGCGATATGGTGACCATGACGCTGATTCAGGGGGTGGTGAACACCTTCGTTATCTTTATCTCGCGCGTGATTGCCCAGATTGCGGCCGGTTTCCTCGGCGGCAACCGGGAAGATGAAGGGGAGAGCAGCAATGGTAACCCGCTGATCTACTTCGCTGTCGCCACGGTGCTGGAACTGGTGTTCGGTATTCTGGCCAGCATTATTACCATGTGGTTCTCTCGTCATCGCGAGTTCCACGCTGACGCCGGCTCGGCGCGACTGGTGGGCCGCGAGAAGATGATTGCTGCCCTGCAGCGTCTGAAAACCAGCTATGAGCCACAGGAAGCCAGCAGCATGATGGCGTTCTGCATCAATGGTAAAGCGAAATCCATGAGCGAGCTGTTTATGACTCACCCGCCGCTGGATAAACGTATTGAAGCCCTGCGTAGCGGTGAGTATCTGAAGTAATCCGTCGGTTCGACGCTAAAAATAAAAATCCGCAGCCCGAAAGCTGCGGATTTTTTTTGCCGCCGTTTATCAGGCCGCGCGCGGCTGGGTGACGCGCAGACCGCTAATCAGTGCGGCAACGGTCGCCAGAATGCCGGCCAGCAGCAGGGCGGTATGGGTGCCGCTGTTGCCGAGCAGGTTGAACAGCAGGGCGACCAGCGCCGCGCCAGTGCTCTGACCGAGCAGGCGAGCGGTACCCAGCATCCCGCTGGCGCCACCGCTGCGATGGCTCGGAGCCGAGGCGACAATAGTGTGGTTATTCGGCGACTGAAACAGCCCGAAACCGGCGCCGCACAGCGCCATACGCCAGATAATATCCAGATCGGAAGGCGACTCGGGCAGCAGCGCCAGGCCGAACAGGCCGCAGGCCATAACCAGCAGCCCAATGGCCCCCAGCAGCCCCGCATGGCATTTCTCAATCAAATAACCGGCCAGCGGCGCCATCACCATGGTCGCCAGCGGCCACGGCGTCAGTAGCAGGCCGGTCTCCACTTCGCTGCGCCCCATCATCGTCTGCAGGAAGAAGGGCAGGGAGACCATCGCCAGCATCTGCGCACAGAAGGAGCAGATGGAGGTGCAGATAGAGAGTGAGAAGAGCGGGATGCGCAGCAGGTCGACCGGCAGCAGGGGGACGGGCATGCTGAGCTGGCGGCGAACGAAGAAAAAGCCCACCACCAGCATGGCGGCCACTTCCGCCAGCACCAGCTGAACAGACTGTCCCTGGGCGAACCCGCTGAGCGCAGTGATCAGCAGCCCGAAGGTGAGGGCGTTCATGATGGCGCTCGGTAGATCGAAGCGGATGATTTTGCTGCGCGCGCTGTTGGGTGGCAGAAAGCGCATGGCCAGAACAAAAGCGACGATCCCGAGGGGAACGTTAATTAAAAACAGCCATTGCCATGAGGCAAGGGAGAGGATCGCCGCGGCGATCGTCGGGCCTGCTGCCGAAGAGACGGCGACGACAAAGGAGTTGATGCCCATGCCGCGGCCGAGAAAGCGCTGCGGATAAATCAGGCGGATCAACGCGGTGTTCACGCTCATCAGCGCGGCGCCGCCCAGCCCCTGGGCGACGCGGGCGAAGGTCAGCATGTCGAGACTGCGCGACAGGGCGCAGGCCAGCGAGGTAAAGATAAACACCACCAGGCCTATCTTATAGATGCGGCGATAGCCGACCATATCGCCGAGGAAAGAGAGCGGTAGCAGGGCGATGACAATGGCGATTTGGTAGGCGTTAACGATCCAGATTGAGGCCGCCGGCGAGGCGTTAAGATCGCTGGCGATGGTCGGGAGCGCGACGTTGGCGATAGCCCCGTCGAGCACGGCCATGGTCAGCCCCAGCACGATGGTCAGAATGGCGCCATAGCGTTGCGGCAGCGGCACGCCATCGGAAGAATTTTTATCCATGGTGAATATAAGTCTTAAATGAAACGGTTTTTTGAATGATGAGTTTAGCATTGATTATTCCGCAGTATGTCGCAGATTTGTAACGAAGTGGCAGAAGAATGATTGCGGCGCAGTGGCGGCGAATTTATAATAAAAACCGGTTCTAAATTTTATAAAACAGTTACGGCGAGGTGATAAATGGCAGGTGCAGATTTGGATAAACAGCCAGATTCTGTCTCTTCGGTATTGAAGGTTTTTGGCATCTTACAGGCGCTGGGTGAAGAGCGTGAAATTGGCATTACCGAACTGTCCCAGCGCGTCATGATGTCGAAAAGCACCGTTTATCGCTTTTTACAGACCATGAAATCACTGGGCTATGTGGCGCAGGAAGGCGAGTCAGAGAAATACTCCCTCACGCTCAAGCTGTTCGAGCTGGGCGCTCGTGCGCTGCAGAACGTCGACCTGGTACGCAGCGCCGATATTCAGATGCGCGAACTCTCCCGGCTGACGAAAGAGACTATTCACCTCGGGGCGCTGGATGAAGACAGCATCGTCTACATCCACAAGATTGACTCGATGTACAATCTGCGGATGTACTCGCGTATCGGCCGTCGCAATCCGCTGTACAGTACCGCGATTGGTAAGGTACTGCTGGCGTGGCGCGATCGCAGCGAAGTGGAGCAGATCCTCGAGGGCGTGGAGTATAAACGCAGCACCGAGCGGACCATCACCAGCACGGAAGCGCTGCTGAAGGTGCTGGATGGCGTACGCGAGCAGGGATATGGCGAAGATAACGAAGAGCAGGAAGAGGGACTACGCTGCATCGGGGTACCGGTGTTCGATCGTTTCGGCGTGGTTATCGCCGGACTGAGCATCTCTTTCCCGACGCTACGTTTCTCAGAAGAACGTTTGCATGAATATGTGGCGATGCTGCATCAGGCGGCGCGCAAGATTTCTGAGCAAATGGGATACAACGACTACCCGTTCTGACGCGGTAGCTGAAACATCCGGCGAGCGCGGTGCTATTGTCGCGCTCGCCGGAGTGATTTTAACCGTTATCAACCACGGTTGCGCTTTTGCGCAGAATGGGACAGTTACTGACGCCGATCACACCGCTGTTGGAATGCACATAAAGTGCGGTACTGACCCCGCGGGCGGTGAGATACTGACACTTAAGACCCAGACCACCGACGTTTTCTTCACTGTGGAATAATACGCCATAGCCGCTTAATAATACGCCAATCCATAAGATAGCCACGACGACAATAGTACGAATGATTAATCGCATTGATGCCTCATTATTTGTATGATCCTTGCCGTGATTTTGACACGAACACGTTTTGAAACAAGTCGATGATTCCTAAACTTGCCGTTCGTATTACAGTTAGCCGCGGTTTAAGAAGGCCGTGTTATCCTGGTGAGATAAAGTACTAATGCGGAGAGTGGAGTGAAAAAATTACGGTGGGTTTTACTGATAGTCATCATAGCAGGCTGCCTGTTGCTGTGGACTCAGATGCTTAACGTAATGTGCGACCAGGATGTTCAGTTTTTCAGCGGCATTTGCACTATCAATAAATTCATCCCGTGGTAAGACATTTTTCTGACGACTGATTTCCTTCTGCGGTGTGGGTGGTAGAATGAACGCCTTCTCTTTGAGGTGGTGAAATGAGTGAGTTACTAAATCCTGGGATCTTAAATCTGGCTTCGCTGGCTGTATCCGTCGCGTTGCTGCTTGTCGGTCTGTTGTTATGGTTCTTCGTCAACCGCGCCAGTTCGCGGGCGAACGAGCAGATAGAACTGCTGCAAGCGCTGCTGGATCAGCAAAAGCGGCAGAATGCGCTGTTACGTCGCCTTTGCGAAGCTAATGCGCCGGAAAAAGAGGACGTGGCCGAGCCGACCGTCGCAGGCAAGGCGAAAGGAGAGGATGAGTTTATCCGCCTGGTGGCAGAGCGCTAAGTACCTCCACAGGTGTGCATCATAAGATGCGCACCTGCATGATAGCTGGCAGTAATAGCTTATTCTTATTCCATTATTCCTTTCCCCGCGCATTATTCCCTTTTTTACACGCTGTAAATAAAGTCATTCCCGCCGCGTTTATTGCCCTGGAATGTGACACTGTCATCATTTTTTCATTATTAAGGTGCAGAATTAGCTCTATTTTTAGCGTGACGACTAACAGGTTTTATTATCACTACACTGGTACGGCTTTAGCGATTTTTCGTCTGCTGTTATGAGTAATTATGCGCATCAATATTCATCGCCTTCAGCGAAGCGCCGTCAGCATGGCGGTTCGTATACGTACATACCTGGACGAAGCGAAGTTGTTGAGCTATGGTAAAAAAGTTGCAGTAATTAGGCAGCAACCAGGTGATATTAGCGAATGCTATAACGCCTTGCCAGGAGCGGCAAAGACGCATAAATGTGCAGGCGATCAAATGATTACCTTATAATTTGTGCGAACGATCGTGACACGTTTAAAAATGGCTTGCCATTATTTACGTAGTATGTGATAACACGTTTCGGGTTAAACGAGGTACAGTTCTGTTTATGTGTGGCATTTTCAGTAAAGAAGTCCTGAGTAAACACGTTGTCGTTGAATACCGCTTCTCTGCCGAACCTTAAATTAGTGCCTCATGCAGTTATGTGTCAGTTTTATCTATGTAAACGCCAGCAGGCGAAGAAAACAGTCTAAGGAATTTTGCAAATGGCAAAGATTAAAGGTCAAGTTAAGTGGTTCAACGAGTCTAAAGGTTTTGGTTTCATTACTCCGGCTGATGGCAGCAAAGACGTGTTCGTACACTTCTCCGCTATCCAGGGTAACGGCTTCAAAACTCTGGCTGAAGGCCAGAACGTTGAGTTCGAAATTCAGGACGGCCAGAAAGGTCCGGCTGCAGTTAACGTAACTGCTATCTGATACAAGACCACTCTTCTTGTATAAAAGCCTCGCCTGCGCGGGGCTTTTGCGTTTTTATTGCAAAGCATGTCATTTTACCCCCTTCCGTCGCGTCTTGTTGCAAATAGTCAACTTTATTAGCATTGTGTAGCAGTCTGTTTTGCTAATTTTCTGTTAAATCAGATGGTTGCAAAATGATGCCGGAGCTATGGTGCTAAAGAAAAAAATGAAGTCCGCCGCCAGCTTTACCCCGATTCGCTTCGGGTTACTCTGTGTGGCCATTCTTGGTTGTCTGGGACTGCTGTTGGCCCGCGTGGGCTGGCTGCAAATTGTCTCTCCCGATAACCTGGTAAAACAAGAAGACATGCGTTCTCTGCGCGAAGAGCCTGTGGCGGTGGAGCGCGGCATGATTAGCGACCGCGAAGGACGACCGCTGGCGGTGAGCGTACCGGTCAGCGCTATCTGGATCGACCCCCAGACCACCATGGAGAAGGGCGGGGTTGGTTATGGTCCTCGCTGGCAGGCAATGGCCGAAGCACTGCATCTCAACCTCGGGGAGCTGGCCCAACGGGTACAAAGTCATCCTCACGCCCGTTTTCTCTATCTGGCGCGTCAGATCAATCCGGAGCAGGCGGAGTGGATTGATAAACTGCATCTCCCGGGCGTCTATCTGCGCGATGAATCGCGACGTTTCTATCCGGCTGGTCATGTGGCTGCCAATCTGCTGGGCTTTACCAACGTCGATAATCAGGGCATCGAAGGGGTGGAGAAAAGCTTTAATGCCCAGCTGACCGGCAAACCCGGACGACGCCTGGTGCGCAAAGATAAACATGGCAATGTTATTGAAAATATTACCGAAGTGCCGCCAGTCCCGGCGCATAATCTGCAGCTGAGTATTGATGAACGTCTGCAGACGGTGACCGAAGATGCGCTGGATAATGCCGTTCGCTGGAATAAGGCGGAATCCGGGGCGGCGGTATTGATCAAAATTGATACCGGTGAGATTCTGGCGATGGCCAGCTACCCGGACTTCAATCCGAACAATCGCGACAGCGCGACGCTGGATGATTTCCGCAACCGCGCCATCAGCGACACCTTCGAACCCGGGTCGACCGTCAAACCGCTGGTGATCATGACCGCGCTCCAGCAGGGGATTGTCCAGCCGGATAGCGTGGTGGACACCCATCCGTTTGTCCTCGACGGCCACCGCATCCGCGATGTTGGCTATTATCCGGAGCTGAGTCTGACCGGGATCCTGCAAAAATCCAGTGATACCGGCGTGTCGCATCTCTCGCTCGCTATGCCGGTGCAGCATCTGCTTGATACCTATCAGGCATTTGGTTTCGGCGAGCCGACCGGATTAGGATTGACCGGGGAAAGCGCCGGGCTGATGCCGCATCGCCGCTACTGGGGGCAGCTGGATCGCGCTACCTTCGCATTCGGCTATGGGCTAATGGTGACGCCGCTCCAGCTGGCGCACGTCTACGCGACTATCGGCGGTTTCGGTATTGAACGACCGTTATCGATAACCCGCATCGATCCGCCGGTGATAGGTACGCGGGTGATGCCGGAGAACATCGTGCACAGCGTAGAGCATATGATGGAGAGCGTGGCGCTCCCGGGCGGGGGCGGGACCAAAGCAGCAGTGCGCGACTACCGGGTGGCGGTAAAAACCGGGACGGCGAAGAAAATCGGTCCGGACGGCAAATATATCGATAAATATGTGGCCTACACCGCCGGCGTGGCGCCCGCCAGTCGTCCACAGTTTGCGCTGGTGGTGGTGATGAACGATCCGAGTAATGGCTCCTATTACGGCGGGGCGGTGTCCGCGCCGGTCTTCAGCCAGATCATGGGGGATGTCCTGCGGCTGGAGAACGTTATGCCGGACGGCATGCCGCAAGGGGCGGAGAATCTGATCGTGATGCACGACAGCCATCCGCTGGCGCCGGCGCTGTAACAGTGGTCTGCAGGGGCGAATAGCGCTACACTTTCGCCCTTTAGCAACACCGGAGCCGTCATGTCATACAGTTGCCCCCTTTGCCACGCGCCGTTAAGCCGCGGCGACAACCACTATTCCTGCCCGCAGCGGCACCAGTTCGATCTGGCGAAAGAGGGGTACGTCAATCTGCTACCGGTGCAGTTCAAGCGGTCGCGCGATCCCGGCGATAGCGCTGAGATGATGCAGGCCCGGCGGGCGTTTCTGGATGCGGGTCATTATCAGCCACTACGGGAGGCGATCGCCGAACGGCTGCGGCACTACGCCCCTGCGGATTTACTGGATATCGGCTGTGGCGAAGGGTATTACACCCACGCGTTTGCCACCATCGCCAGCCATAGCTGGGGGCTGGACGTGTCGAAGCCAGCGATCCGCGCGGCGGCAAAACGCTACCCGCAGGTCAGTTTTTGCGTCGCCTCCAGCCAGCGTCTGCCGTTCTCCGATAACAGCTTCGATGCGGTAGTGCGCATTTACGCCCCCTGCAACACCGAAGAGCTGGCGCGGGTGGTGCGGCCTGGCGGATGGGTGATCACCGCCACGCCGGGACCCCGCCATCTGCTGGAGCTAAAAGGGCTGATTTACGATGAGGTACGCCTGCATGAGCTGAAGACGGAAGCGATGCCGGGATTCCGCCTGGACGCTCAGCAGCAGCTGGCTTATCCGATGACCCTGACGGGAAGTGAAGCGCAGGCGCTGCTGCAGATGACGCCGTTCGCGTGGCGGGCTAAGCCTGAGGTGCACGCCGCGCTGCGTCAGCAGGCGACGTTTGGCTGCCAGACCGACTTCATGATCCATTGCTGGCAGCGCGAGGCGTAAGGCTTAACCGGCGAAATGGCTCCAGAGGATTTCGCTGCCGATGCCAATCAGCACAATACCGCCGAGGATTTCGGCCCGTTTGCCCAACAGCGGGCCAATAAAGCGACCGACCATGATCCCCAGCGTCGACATAAGAAACGTCGCGCAGCCGATCGCCAGTGCGGTGGTCACAATGCTGACCTGCAGGAAGGCCAGACCCACACCAACGGCCATCGCGTCAAGGCTGGTGGCGAAGGCGGTGGTGACCAGCAGCCAGAAACCATGACGGCGAGGCGCGTCGCACTCCTCGTCGCTGTCGCCGCGAACACCTTCCACGATCATTCGCCCGCCGAGAAACACCAGCAGAATAAAGGCAATCCAGTGGTTCCACTCGAGGACAAACTGGCTGGCCAACATGCCGAGTCCCCAGCCGACCAGCGGGGTCAGGGTTTCAATCACGCCAAAAATCAGCCCGGTGCGGACGGCTTCTGAGAATTTAGGTTTGTGCAGGGTGGCACCCTTGCCGATAGAGGCTGCAAAGGCGTCCATAGACATGCCGAAGGCGAGAAGAATGGTAGCGGATAAATTCATGTGCGTGTCCTGACCGGGGATAATCCATATGACACATCGCTGCCCCCAGTAAATATACGCGGAGCGCTCAATGGCTGAGCAATACGTACAGCAGAGATGTATCTATGGTCTCGCCTGATTGAATCACTTCAACCCGTACGTGCCACGTTTTGCAACGAGTATGTTGACACGTACATTTCCTGGCAAACAGGAAATCGGCTACTCCCCAACGACGGGCGCAACCTTAACATATTTTTAGAATATAAAACAATAACAGAAGACGGCTATTTTAATAACCAAATGATAACGATTTTCATTTGAATTTATAAGTAAATAAATAGTTAATAAAAAAGGGAAGAGGAGGCAGGGGAAATATAGCCATGGCTATATGTTTTTCCAGAGAAAAACTGGAAGATATAGCGCTGGCTATATTTATAAATTATTGAGTTGAAACGAGAAGTTTGTAGATTTTCTCCAGGTCGTCGATATTTCGTACGCGAATAAGCAGCCGCCGTTGCTCTAATTGCATCACCAGCACGCCATCCTCGGATAAATTCATCTCTTTAATTCGCTGATATTCTATCCACACGTTGGCGAAGAAAAAGCCGCGCGGTTTAAAAATGATTTTCGGCGTACGGATCCAGAATAAATAGAGACCCATCAGCGCCAGGGCAGATAATAGCCAGGTGGTGATCGGGGTGCCGTGCTGGGTAATGTTGTTATAGATCAGAATGGCGGTGAGGCCGACAAAGATCAGACCGTCAACGCGGCTGCGGCGAAGCAGGGGGATGGCCAGCAGCACCGGGCCGTTCCGCCTCGGCATAATGAACTGGTCATACACCGCGTAGGCCAGTAGCGCAAGGATAAACAGGATGATCACCAGGTCCGTGAATGTCATTGCTTTGCGTTCCTCCTGATAAAAAAAAGCCGGGGGCAAGCCCCCGGCGTACAACCTGGAAATTACAGACCCAGCAGGCCGACAGCGTAGCCCGCGATACCGATGACGAAGAAGCCAACGATGATCCACAGTGGGTTAACTTTCTTGCGCAGCAGCCACATACAGGCGAAGGTCAACAGCAGCGGTACCAGGCCCGGCATCAACTGGTCGAGGATGGTTTGCACCGTGGTGACGTGAACCTGTCCGTCAGAACCGGTGATTTTTGACACCACCATCGGAATATTCACGTGCGTCCACTTGTTAACCAGCGCCCCCATGACAAACAGGCCGAGGATTGACGCCCCCTCCGTCAGTTTCTGCAGGAAACCGCCGCCCATATCTTTAACGATGTCCACGCCTTTGCGGTAACCATAGGCGACGCCATAGTAACGGGTCAGCAGACGCACTGCGTTGAACAGGATAAAGAACAGCAGAGGACCGAGCAGGCTACCGCTCATCGCGATCCCAGCGCCTAAGGCCGCGAACACAGGACGCACGGTACCCCAGAAGATCGGGTCGCCGACGCCGGCCAGCGGCCCCATCAGACCGACTTTGATGCCGTTGATGGCGCCATCGTCAATCTCTGCGCCATTGGCGCGCTGCTCTTCCATCGCCAGGGTTACGCCCAGTACCGGAGCGGCAACGTAAGGATGGGTGTTGAAGAACTCAAGGTGACGTTTAATCGCCTGCTTACGCGCATCATTGTTCTCCGGGTACAGGCGACGGATTGCCGGAACCATAGAGAAGCAGAAGCCCAGCGCCTGCATACGTTCGAAGTTCCATGACCCCTGGAACAGGTTAGAACGAATGAACACGCCACGAATATCACTCTGAGTGAGTTTTTTCTCGGTGGTATTTTTAGTCATATCAACCATTTCGCTCACCTGTTAGTCCAGTTCGTTATCGAGATCGTTGTTACCAGCCGCCTGAGCCGGCGCACCGGCGACGCGGTTATATTTCGGGCTCAGCTGGATGTAGAGGATAGCCATGACCGCACCAATCACACCCAGGGCTACCAGGTTGAAGTTGGTGAAGGCGGCGGTGACGAAGCCGAGGTAGAAGAACGGCATCAGGTAGCCTGCGCGCATCATGTTGATGACCATCGCATAACCGACAACCACGATCATACCGCCGGCGATGTTCAGACCGCTGGTGACCACTTCAGGGATCGCGTTCAGCAGGCCCTGGACTTCGCTGGTACCGACGGAAATGGCGACGATGACGGCCGGGATAGCGATACGCATCGCCTGCAGGAACAAGGACGAGACGTGCAACCACGACAGGGCGGTCAGGTTGCCATTCTCCGCCGCTTTATCTGCCGCGTGCTGGAAGGCTACGGTGATGGTACGAACGATAATGGTCAGCACCTGGCCTGCCGCCGCCAGCGGGATAGCCAGCGCGATACCGGCACCGATGCTCTGATGGCCGGCAATAACCAGAACGGTGGAAATAATGGACGCCAGCGCGGCATCAGGTGCAACCGCCGCACCGATGTTCATCCAACCCAGAGCGATCATTTCCAGCGTACCGCCGATGATAATACCGGTTTTCATATCGCCGAGAACGGCACCGATCAGCGTACAAGCGACCAGAGGACGGTGGAACTGAAATTCATCAAGCACCGACTCCATACCCGCAATACACGCGACGATGAACACCAGCACAATCTGAAGAAGGGTAATCTCCATTGTACTTCTCCTGTTGATTAAGTCTTAAAGTGAAAACTGGGGCGCGATCGGCCGGGTTATTTATCAACCTTGGCGATCAGATCCATCATTTTCAGTTTCGGGTCGGTGGACACTTTACGTGCCTCCAGCTCGATACCGCGTGCGTTCAGCTTGTTAAACGCCTCAATATCTTTGGCATCGACCGAAATCGCGTTGTTAACCTGGGTTTTGCCCTGGCGGAACGCCATACCACCGATGTTGACGCTGGTGATTTTCACGCCGCCCTCGACGATACGCTCAACGTCGGTCGGGTTAGTAAACAGCAGCATGACGCGCTGCCCGGCGTACATCGGGTTGTTGTAAACGCGGATCATTTTGGCGACGTCCACCACGTGGGCGGTGACGCCCGGTGGTGCAACCTGGGTCAGCAGGGTTTTGCGCACCGTATCCGCGGCCACTTCGTCGCTGACGACGATGATGCGGGTGACGTTGGTCTCTTTGGTCCAGCGGGTGGCGACCTGACCATGGATCAGGCGGTCGTCAATGCGCGCGAGGCCAATCACCATGTAGTCGTTCGGGCCCATCGGTTTGGCCGGCGCGGCGGCTTTTGGCGCCGCGGCAGGGGCTGGCGCGGGAGCCGCTTTTTCCACCGGTTTGGCCTTCAGCGCTTTCACGCCTTCGCTACCGGTCTCCACCGCTAAGGCGACCAGTTCATCAAACGAAGGGTCATCATCGCGGGCCATGAAGGTTTCCACCAGCATCGGGATGTTGACGCCAGCGATAACTTCGTAATGCTCTTTATCGACGACAATGCGGCTCGCAGCGTTGAACGGGCTGCCTCCCCATGTATCGACGAGAAATAGCACGCCTTTACTGGTATCCAGTTTTGCCAACTGGGCATTGTATTTCTCGATCAGCGTTTCGGCGTTTTCACCCGGAACGAAATCGATCCAGCCAACGTTTTCCTGCTCGCCCAACAGCATCTCTGCTGTTTTCAGCAGCTGTTCTGCAGCCCAACCATGTGTGCCTATTACAATAGCAATCGTCACTTGCTACCTCCTTTATTATCGTGAATGCATCATCTGCTTTGATACATCCTGAATCACTCTTGAGGACAAAATCGATTCAGTTAGGGTGTAAGATAGAAAATAGTTACTACCGCGAATTATTTTAGACAGTGAAAAAATAATTAATGTGATGAAGATCCGTTAATCAGGCATCGCCTGGTAATAATTTTGCAGCGCAAAAAATAGCCTTAGTTATTGCAAATTCAGGTAAATTTTTTCCAATTTCGATCTATATTTTGCTATGTTTAACTTCCGTTTAATTACTCAGGAGTATAGGGCATAGCCCGCAGTATGGACCGTCATCGACGTCTTTTCACTTTCTGGCACCTGGTTGCCACCTCCACGCATCACGCTTTTCTCTCAGCACCTATTGTCGCGCCCATGCATGACATGGCGATGACTCAGCTTGCCGCTAACCGGAGTCGTACATGGAATTGTTAATGGATCCCTCAATCTGGGCTGGCCTGTTGACGCTTATCGTTCTGGAGATTGTGCTCGGTATCGACAACCTAGTGTTTATTGCCATCCTGGCGGACAAACTGCCGCCGAAGCAGCGCGATAAAGCGCGACTGATCGGCCTTTCGCTGGCGCTGGTGATGCGCCTGGGGCTGCTGTCGGTGATCTCCTGGATGGTGACCCTGACGAAGCCGCTGATTACTATCGCTGATTTCTCCTTTTCCGGGCGCGACCTTATCATGCTGCTCGGCGGGATCTTCTTGCTGTTTAAGGCGACGACTGAACTGCATGAGCGGCTGGAAAACCGCCAGCACGATAGCGGTCACGGTAAAGGGTATGCCAGTTTCTGGGTGGTGGTACTGCAGATCGTGGTGCTGGACGCCGTCTTCTCTCTGGATGCGGTGATCACGGCGGTCGGGATGGTTAACCATCTGCCGGTGATGATGGCGGCGGTGGTGATCGCCATGATCATGATGCTGCTGGCGTCGAAGCCATTGACGCGCTTTGTCAACCAGCACCCGACGGTGGTGGTGCTCTGTCTGAGCTTCCTGTTGATGATCGGCCTGAGCCTGGTGGCGGAAGGGTTTGGCTTCCATATTCCGAAAGGGTATCTGTACGCGGCGATCGGTTTCTCGATCATCATCGAGTTCTTTAACCAGGTGGCGCGACGCAACTTTGTCCGACATCAGTCGACGCTGCCGCTGCGTGCCCGTACCGCGGATGCGATCCTGCGCCTGATGGGCGGCCGGAAACAGACCTCCGTCAGCCATGACGCCGACAGCCCGGCAGCCATACCGGTGCCGGAAGGGGCGTTTGCCGAAGAAGAACGTTACATGATTAACGGCGTGCTGACGCTGGCCCAGCGCTCCCTGCGCGGTATTATGACCCCGCGCGGTGAAATCAGCTGGGTCAACGCCGAACAGAGTGATGACGAAATTCGTCGTCAGCTGCTCTCGTCGCCGCACAGTCTGTTCCCGGTCTGCCGCGGAGAGCTGGATGAAATCATTGGTATCGTGCGGGCGAAAGAGTTGCTGGTGGCCCTTGAGGCGGGCGAAAACGTTGCGGCGCTGGCCTCTGCCTCCCCGGCGATTGTCGTCCCGGAAACGCTGGACCCGATCAATCTGCTCGGCGTTCTGCGCCGCGCGCGCGGCAGCTTTGTCATCGTGACCAACGAGTTTGGCATGGTACAGGGGCTGGTGACACCGCTGGACGTCCTGGAAGCCATCGCCGGTGAATTCCCGGATGCCGATGAGACGCCGGAGATCGTCATTGACGGCGATGGCTGGCTGATCAAAGGCTCGACCGACCTGCATGCGCTGCAGCAGGCGCTTGGACTGGATGCGCTGGTCAATGAAGATGAGGATATTGCCACGGTGGCCGGGTTGGTGATCGCCGTCAATGGCCATATCCCGCGCATTGGCGACACCGTGTCGCTACCGCCGCTGCAGTTTACCGTGGTGGAAGCGAATGATTACCGGGTCGACCTGGTCCGCGCGGTGGTCACCCGTCCGCTGAGCGACGAAGAAGAGTAATTGCCCTGCTCGTCGGCCCCTGTGGCCGGCGAGCTATTCTCCCCCCTCGCTTTTCTGCCCCTCTCTGTCTGCCAGCCACGCCGGAAACGCCTCTATCGGCATCGGCCGGGCATAATAAAATCCCTGCAGCACATCGACGCCGTGGCCCCGGAGATAGCTTTCCTGCTCCAGCGTCTCCACCCCTTCGGCCACGGTAACGATATTCAGACGGTCGGCGAGGGCTATAATAATATCCGTCACCGTGGCATTGACGCTGTCTATTCCGACGGAACTGGTAAACGAGCGGTCGATCTTCAGCACGTCCGGCCGCAGTTTTTCCAGCCACGAGAGCGAGCTGTTACCGGTGCCAAAATCATCTATCGCCAGCTGGACCCCTTTTAAATGCAAATGTTCGGCCATGTGCTGGTCGCCATCCTGCAGGACATCACGTTCGGTGAGTTCAACCACCAGCTGTTGTACCGGATTGACGCTAAACCAGTAATTGTGCAGGTCATGCAGCAGCAAACCGTGTGCAAAGTGACGGGCAGCGACATTAATCGCGATATGAAAATGCGGCTCGCTGGGGAAGGCGTCCAGGCGGCGGGCGGTTTCGGCGATCACATAGCGGGTGAGGGGAATAATCAGATTGTCCCCTTCGGCGATGGGAATAAATACCTCGGGCGAAATCTCGCCGCGGCGGGGGTTGTTCCAGCGCAGCAGGATCTCCACCCCGCAGCAGCGTCCGCTGCGCGCATCCTGCAGCGGCTGGCACCAGAGGGTAAATTCCCGGGCAGTGATGCCGAGACTTATCTCTCGCGAGAAACTCATTCTGCCGGCGGTGGCCAGCCAGGCGATGCCGGTCATCAACAGGCTGAAGATGAGGGCCAGCGGCAGCTCACCGGGCAGCTCCTCCAGCGCGATAGTCGCGGCGCCCGGACCGTTAATATTGATGGTAAAGGGAAATTCTGTGGAGCGCTGGCGATAAATCACCGACGCTTGCGGGGCGTGCGCTTTGTCAATCAGGCCGAGTCCGCTGATAAAATAATGGTCGCCGACCTGCAGGCTGACGTCGCTGATCAGGGGCGATTTTTCTTTAAGAATTAAGGTTCCCAGCAGTTCGATATTGACAATTAACATCACGCCGTCGAAGCCGCTTTCCGAGGCCGGATACCACTGGATCAGCACCGGCGTGCCTTTGAGCAGCGAATTGTCGGTAGAAAAGAGCAGTAAGGGGTGGCGTGCCGGAAGCGCGGGCTGCAGTTGGTGCAGATCCGCCTGTCGTTGCCCAAAGATACTGGAACAGTAGATCATCCCTGACGCCACCAGCGCGACGGAGCGGACCGTCTGCAGCGAGGCCGCCATTTTGCGTAGTGTGAGATGAATATCCATGCAGGGTTTGTCGACCAGGGAGAGTAGCGTCGCCCGCTCTGCGCTCAGCGGACGCAGGATGTTATCCAGCGCCGTGACCCGCTGGCTGGCGGCAGTGCGAATGTACTCTTCATTTACGCTACGCTGTGAAATAAATCGGATAGCTAAGGTGGTACCCATGGTTAGCAGGGCTACCAGCAGGCAGACAATAATGCGTTTGCGACGATAGGCCGTAATGACTTTTTGTGCAGTCTGCATGTGCGACACCCTGTCGACAGGACGAGTGGTTAAGCGTGGCTTATTTAATAGAGCAATTGTAGTGGCAGAATATCGCCAGGTATAGAAAAAAGAAAATGCGCCGTTGAAGGCGCATCAGGGAGATTTCAGTCACCAGGGTTATCCCCCTGCGCGCTTTGCGAGCGCAGGGGGGGACGAACAGTTTAGTCACACTGAACTTTAATCGCCAGGCCGCCGCGGGAGGTTTCGCGGTACTTGGCGTTCATGTCTTTACCGGTTTCGTACATGGTCTCGATCACTTTGTCGAGCGAGACGCGCGGTTCGCTGGTACGGCGCATCGCCATTCGCGCGGCGTTGATTGCCTTGACGGAGGCGATGGCGTTACGTTCAATGCATGGCACCTGCACCTGGCCGGCGACCGGGTCGCAGGTCAGGCCGAGGTTGTGTTCCATGCCGATCTCCGCCGCCACGCAAACCTGTTCCGGGCTGGCGCCGAGCAGTTCAGCCAGGCCCGCCGCCGCCATCGAGCAGGCAACGCCCACTTCACCCTGACAGCCGACTTCCGCCCCGGAAATGGAGGCATTCATCTTGTACAGCGCGCCGATCGCCCCGCAGGCCATAAAGTAGCGGATATAAATTTCCGGGCTGACGGATTCGATAAAGTGGTCGTAATAGGCGAGTACCGCTGGAACGATGCCGCAGGCGCCGTTGGTCGGCGCGGTCACTACGCGACCGCCGGCGGCGTTCTCTTCATTGACCGCCAGTGCGAACATATTGACCCAGTCAACGACATTCATTGGATCGCTGGAGAGCTTATCGCTGGCCACCAGCAGACGACGCAGCGCCGAGGCGCGACGCGGCACGCGCAGCGGACCAGGCAGCACGCCTTCGGTGTTCATCCCGCGGTCGATACAGGCGCGCATGGTCTGCCAGACGTTGGCGAAATAGTCCTCGATCTCTTTTTTGCTGTGCAGCGCCAGCTCGTTTTGCATCACCATCCCGGAGAGCGACAGGCCGGTCTCTTTACAATACGCCAACATTTCCTGCGCCGATTTAAACGGGTAGGGCACCTGCAATTCATTGGCGTTTTCTTTGCCGAAGTGCTCTTCATCGACGATAAAGCCGCCGCCAATCGAGTAATAGGTCTTGCAGTAGATCTCTTTCTCGCCGGCCCAGGCATGAATGGTCATGCCGTTTTCGTGCAGCGGCAGGTTGTCGCTGCGAAAACGCATGCCGTCATCCGCCGGGAAGTCGACCTCGTGCTGGCCGTTGGCCAGCAGCAGTCGGCCGCGCGCCTCGACGTCACGGATAAATGCCGGGATCGCGTCAATATCGACCGTATCGGGCTGATTGCCCGCCAGTCCCATGATAATGGCGATGTCCGTATGGTGGCCTTTGCCGGTTAATGACAGCGAGCCGTAGACGTCAACCGCCACACGGGTCACCGCATTAAGCAATCCTTTTTCGACCAGGTCATCGACGAACTGTTTACCGGCCTTCATCGGGCCAACAGTGTGGGAAGATGAGGGACCAATCCCCACCTTGAACATGTCGAATAGACTAATCACGATAATACTCCTGACAGGGTTACCGCGGGTGCGGTAACGATGTAATAACTGCGCATAGTGTAAGAGGGAAGCGCGCTGCCAGTTGAACTATTCACATGAATTAAACTAATGGATAACCGCGATTTTACTAATAGTGAGAGCGCTCTCTCATAAACAGTATAGCTAAGGTCGAGCGCCAATTTGCAGCGCCAGTTCGCGAATGATCCCGGCGGTCATTCCCCAGACAAAATAATGCTGGTACCAGGAGAGCCAGACGCGGTGGTCGTTACCCCGACGGTGGATGTCGAGCGGATGGTAGCGCCCCAGGCGCAGGGCTTCGGCGAGCGGCATTTCAAATACCGCTGAGACTTCGTCCTGACTGGCGTGATAGTGCAGATTGGGGGGAATAATACCCACCACCGGCGTCACCTGAAAACCGGTGACGCTGTCCACTGGCGGCAGAACGCCGATCACCTCGACGGCTTCCGGGGGGATCGCGACTTCTTCCTGGGCTTCGCGCAGGGCGGCGGCGATAAGCGTCGCATCGGTATTATCTACCGCGCCGCCGGGAAAGGCGACCTGACCGGCGTGCTTGCGCAGCAGCGGCGAACGCTGGGTCAGCAGCAGGCCGGGCTGCGGCCGGCGCACGATCGGCACCAGCACCGCCGCCTGCCGCTGATTGAGCGCATGGCGCGAAGGCTGGGGGCGCAGCAGCTGGAAGCGGGACAGAAAATCATCCAGATTGAGGGCGTGGTCCGCCATGGTCTAGTTCTCCAGTTGGTGCAGGATACGATTAACTTTATCAAAAGTTTCCTGATATTCCGCATCTTCCTCGCTGTCCGCGACGATACCGCCTCCAGCGGAGCAATACAGTTGCCCCTGCCAGGCCGTCAGGGTGCGAATGGTGATGCTGGTATCCATATTGCCGCAATAGCTCAGGTAGCCAATGCTCCCGCACCAGGCGTTACGTCGCTGAGGTTCCAGTTCATCGATAATCTCCATCGCCCGGACCTTCGGGGCGCCAGTGATAGATCCCCCGGGGAAGGCGGCGCGCAGCAGATCGCTGGCATGCAGCGTCGCCGGTAAGCGGGCGGTGATGGTGCTGACCAGATGATGGACCGCCGGGAACGGCTCCACCACGAACAGCTCGGGGACCCGCACGCTGCCCGGCACGGCGACGCGGCCGATGTCGTTGCGCATCAGGTCGACAATCATTAAATTCTCGGCGCGGTCTTTCGGGGAGTTCGCCAGCTTCTCAGCCTGCCGCGCATCTTCCTGCGGCGAATCGAGCCGTGGCAGGGTGCCTTTTATCGGGCGCGTCTGGATCTCTCCCTGGCGCAACTGAATAAATCGCTCCGGCGACAGGCTTAAAATCGCCCCTTCCTCGAGGCGAATAAAGGCGCTAAAGGGGGCGCGGTTGGCAACGTTCAGCTGGCGGAAGGCCTGCCATTCATCACCGACGTAGCGGGCCTGAAAACGCTGGGCGAGGTTGACCTGATAGCAGTCGCCGCTGTGCAGATAGGCCTGCACCTGGCGAAATTTCTCGCCGTACTGCTGGCGGCTCATATTTGACTGCCAGGCAGAGGTCAGGGCGAAAGGTTTCATCGCCGGACGGGATTGCGCCTGCAGCCACTGCAGGCGCTGCTGCGGATCGTCATAGCTGAGCAGCGAAATTTGCTGGCGCTGATGGTCGACAATCAGCGCCCAGTCATAGATCCCCACCGCCATATCCGGCAGCGCGATATCGGCCTGGGCGTGCGAAGGGAGACGCTCAAAGCGACGGCCCAGATCGTACCCGAATAGTCCCAGCGCGCCGCCAAGAAACGGCAGATCGTCATGGGGCTGCGGCGTGAACGGCTGACGATCCAACTGCTGTTGAAGCAGTTGCAGCGGATCTTCCGCGGAGACAAAAGCGGTTTCGCCGTCATCGACCCACGTCTGTTCACCGCGCGTCAGCAGCGTGGCGCGCGGGGCAGCCACCAGAATATCAAAGCGGTTATGCGGATGGTCGGCAAAGCCGGAATGCAGCAGCATCGCCCAGGGCAGGGCGCTTAACGGCGCAAAATAGTGTTCGGCCGCATCCGGGCGCCAGGGCAGGGTAATAATCGCGGGGGACAACATCTTTCTCGATCCTGAACGTTGCCGTCCCTCTGGCGTAGGCGGGGACGGCGTGAAATAATTACGCCCCACAATGTAGCAGGAGTAAAAGATGTTTGCAGGTTTACCTTCGCTGAGCCACGAGCAACAGCAAAAAGCGGTCGAACGTATCCATGAGCTAATGGCCCAGGGGATGAGCAGCGGCCAGGCGATTGCCCTGGTGGCGGAAGAGCTGCGCGCAACGCATACCGGCGAGCAGATCGTCGCGCGCTTTGAAGATGAGGATGAAGATCAAGACGAAGATGAGGACGACTAATTACACCGCGGCGATAATTTTGATCTCAACTTTATACTGCGGGTTCATCAGCGTCGCTTCCACCGTGCAGCGCACCGGGGCGTGACCGGCCACCACCCACGCGTCCCAGGCTTTATTCATCGCCGCAAAGTCGCTTTTATCGGCGAGGAAGATGGTGGCGTCAAGAATACGCGACTTGTCGCTGCCCTGTTTTTCCAGCACCGCGTCAATCTGCGCCAGGGTATTGGCGGTCTGCTCGAAGGCGTCGGCATCAAGATTTGCCGGCACGCCGGTGTAGTACAGGGTCTGGTTGTGGATCACCACGTCTGACCAACGGGCTTCGGCATCAATACGCGTAATTGTCATTTCTTTTTCCTCTTTGAGCATTCCATTCGGCTGCGGCAAGACTGCCATAATGTTCCGCTCGCGTCACTACCTGGACTGGCGAAACGCCGTCCTCCCTGACATAATCACTGTCCAAATAACCAGGGGGCAATGTGATCGACGATTTTGCAGCAGACGGCCAGTTAGCCAAAGCCATACCGGGATTTAAGCCGCGCGAGCCGCAGCGCCAGATGGCGAAAGCGGTGAGCGAAGCGATTGAGGCCTCCCGACCGCTGGTGGTGGAAGCGGGGACCGGAACCGGTAAAACCTACGCTTACCTGGCGCCTGCGCTGCGGGCGAAAAAAAAGGTGATTATCTCCACCGGCTCGAAAGCGCTGCAGGATCAGCTCTATAGCCGCGATCTGCCCACCGTCGCCAAGGCGCTCAAATTCACCGGTAAACTGGCGCTGCTTAAAGGGCGCTCCAACTACCTGTGCCTTGAACGTCTTGAGCAGCAGGCGCTGGCGGGCGGCGATCTGCCGGTACAAACCCTCAGCGATGTGATCCTCCTGCGCTCCTGGTCGAATCAAACCCAGGATGGCGATATCAGCACCTGCGCCAGCGTGGCGGAAGACTCCCAGGCCTGGCCGCTGGTCACCAGCACCAACGATAACTGTCTCGGTAGCGACTGCCCACTGTATAAAGATTGCTTCGTGGTGAAGGCGCGTAAAAAAGCGATGGACGCCGACGTGGTGGTGGTCAACCATCACCTGTTCCTGGCCGATATGGTGGTCAAAGAGAGCGGCTTTGCCGAGCTGATCCCCGAGGCGGAAGTGATGATCTTCGATGAAGCCCATCAGCTGCCGGATATCGCCAGTCAGTACTTTGGTCAGTCGCTCTCCAGCCGCCAGCTGCTGGATCTGGCGAAAGACATCACCATTGCCTACCGCACCGAACTGAAAGACACCCAGCAGTTGCAAAAATGCGCCGACCGCCTGGCGCAAAGCGCTCAGGATTTTCGCCTGCAGCTGGGGGATCCCGGCTATCGCGGCAATCTGCGCGAACTGCTGGCGGATAGCCACATTCAGCGCGCGCTGCTGCTGCTCGATGACGCGCTCGAGCTATGCTATGACGTCGCCAAACTTTCGCTGGGCCGCTCGGCGCTGCTCGATGCCGCCTTTGAGCGCGCCACCCTCTATCGCGCGCGCTTAAAGCGGCTGAAAGAGATTAACCAGCCGGGCTACAGCTACTGGTATGAGTGCACCTCGCGCCACTTTACTCTCGCCCTGACGCCGTTGACCGTGGCCGAGAAGTTTAAAGAGGTGATGGCGCAGAAGTCGGGAAGCTGGATCTTTACCTCGGCGACGCTGTCAGTCAACGACGATCTGCATCACTTCACTGCCCGGCTGGGGATCGACGAGGCGCAGTCCCTGTTGCTGCCGAGCCCCTTTGATTATCAACATCAGGCGCTGCTCTGCGTGCCGCGCAATCTGCCGCTGCCGAACCAGCCTGGCGCGGCGCGCCACCTGGCGGCGATGCTCAAGCCGCTGATCGAGGCCAACGACGGTCGCTGCTTTATGCTGTGTACCTCGCACGCCATGATGCGCGATCTGGCGGAGCAGTTCCGCGCCACCATGACGCTACCGGTGTTGCTGCAGGGGGAAACCAGCAAAGGCCAACTGCTGCAGCAATTCGTCAGCGCCGGCAACGCCCTGCTGGTGGCCACCAGCAGCTTCTGGGAAGGGGTCGACGTGCGCGGTGATGCGCTGTCGCTGGTGATTATCGATAAGCTGCCGTTTACTTCGCCAGACGACCCGCTGCTGAAAGCGCGCATGGAAGATTGTCGGCTGCGCGGCGGCGATCCGTTCGATGAAGTACAGCTCCCGGAAGCCGTCATCACCCTCAAACAGGGGGTGGGGCGTCTGATCCGCGATATCGACGATCGCGGGGTGCTGGTGATCTGCGACAACCGGCTGGTGATGCGCCCCTACGGCGCGGTGTTCCTGGCCAGCCTGCCGCCCGCGCCGCGGACCCGCGATATCCGCCGGGCGGTGCGCTTCCTCGCCGTGCCGCCGGCAAGGTAATCCGCACTAAAATGTGTTAAGCTGCGCGCCATTTTGTTAATTAGCGGTTCCCAATAGACTTCGGGCGGTATGGCGGCGGGTTGGCCGTTTGCCGGAAAACAGGCTGCCTGAAGGCCTGAACTATGTAACGAGAGCGTGACCACCCATGCGAATTTTGGCTATCGATACCGCCACAGAGGCCTGCTCCGCGGCGCTGTGGAATGATGGCACCCTTAGTGCTCATTTCGAAATTTGTCCCCGCGAACATACCCAACGTATCCTGCCGCTGGTGCAGGAGATCCTCACCGAGAGCGGCGCCACGCTGACCGAGCTGGACGCGCTGGCCTTTGGCCGCGGTCCGGGTAGCTTTACCGGCGTGCGCATCGGCATCGGTATCGCTCAGGGGCTGGCGCTGGGCGCTGAGCTGCCAATGATCGGCGTTTCCACGCTGGCCACCATGGCGCAGGGCGCCTGGCGCAAAACCGGCGCCACCCGCGTGCTGGCGGCCATTGACGCACGAATGGGCGAAGTCTACTGGGCCGAGTACCAGCGCGACGAGCAGGGCGTCTGGCATGGCGAAGAGACGGAAGCGGTGCTCAAACCGGAAGCGGTAGCCGAACGGCTGGCACAGCTTTCCGGCGAATGGGCCACCGTCGGCACCGGCTGGCAGGCGTGGCCGGATCTGGCGAAAGCGAGCGGACTGACCTTAAGCAGCGGCGAAATTGAACTGCCGGCGGCGGAGGATATGCTGCCGTTAGCCTGTTACCTGCTGGCGGCGGGGAAAATCGTGGCCGTGGAGAAAGCGGAGCCGGTTTATTTGCGAAACGAGGTGGCGTGGAAGAAACTTCCAGGCCGCGAGTGAATCTCAGTAACAAGAAGACTGAGAAAAGGAGTCGCATCATGGCGGGTCAAAAACAGGGCGTTCGCTGGCTGTTAGCCGCGGCGGTTGCCGTTGCGCTAAGCGGCTGCGTGTCAGTGCCGGATGCCATCAAAGGCACCAGCCCTACGCCGCAGCAGGATTTAGTGCGGGTGATGAACGCCCCGCAGCTGTACGTTGGCCAGGAAGCACGCTTTGGCGGCAAAGTGGTCAATGTGCAGAACCAGCAGGGTAAAACCCGCTTAGAAATCGCCACCGTACCGCTGGACAGCGGCGCACGGCCTGTGCTGGGCGAACCGCCTCGTGGGCGGATCTAGGCCGACGTTAACGGCTTCCTCGATCCGGTCGACTACCGCGGCCAGCTGGTCACCGTGGTCGGGCCGATTGCCGGCGTGGTCGACGGCAAAGTGGGCAGCACGCCGTATAAATTTATGCTGATGAACGCCATCGGTTACAAACGCTGGAACGTGGTGCAGCAGGTGGTGATGCCCCCGCAGCCCATCGATCCGTGGATGCTGGGTCCGCGCCCCTGGGGTTACGGCTATGGCGGCTGGGGCTGGTACAACCCCGGCCCTGCTGAGGTGAGAAACGTCGTAACCGAATGATTTTGTTGTTTATGTTAGTTCAAAGAAACAGCGGCCGGTCCGCTGTTTCTTTGTTTTCAGTCGAATAAGAAAAAAAATAGTGACGCGCTTCGCAACCTGCTCATTGCCTAATTAATAAACTGGTACGCTGAGTTAATATAATGTTAACAAAATGTATTTACCAGGGGCTGTGATGACGACGAATAACTATTTCAGAGGTGATGCAGTGAAAAAGGTTTGGCTAAACCGTTATCCCGCAGATGTTCCTGCGGAGATAAACCCTGACCGCTATCAATCCCTGGTTGAACTGTTTGAGCATGCCACCACCCGCTACGCTGACCAACCGGCGTTTATCAATATGGGTGAAGTGATGACCTACCGTAAGCTGGAAGAGCGTAGTCGCGCCTTTGCCGCTTACCTTCAGGAGGGGTTAGGATTACAGAAGGGCGATCGCGTGGCCCTGATGATGCCTAACCTGCTGCAGTATCCGGTGGCTCTGTTTGGCATCCTGCGCGCCGGGATGATCGTGGTTAACGTCAACCCCTTATATACCCCGCGTGAACTGGAGCATCAGCTCAACGACAGCGGCGCGGCGGCGATCGTCATCGTCTCCAACTTTGCCCATACCCTGGAAAAAGTGGTGGCGAAAACTCAGGTTAAGCACGTGATCCTGACGCGCATGGGCGATCAGCTCTCCACCGCCAAAGGCACGCTGGTGAACTTCGTGGTCAAGTACATCAAGCGCCTGGTGCCGAAGTACCACCTGCCGGATGCCATCTCGTTTCGCAGCGCGCTGCAGCATGGCTACCGCATGCAGTACGTGAAGCCGGAGATCGTTGCGGAAGATCTGGCGTTTCTGCAGTACACCGGGGGCACCACCGGCGTGGCCAAAGGGGCGATGCTGACCCACCGCAACATGCTGGCGAACCTCGAGCAGGTCAATGCCACCTACGGCCCGCTGCTGCATCGCGGCAAAGAGTTCGTGGTGACCGCGCTGCCGCTGTATCACATTTTCGCCCTGACCATGAACTGCCTGCTGTTTATCGAACTGGGCGGGCAAAATTTGCTGATCACCAACCCACGCGACATTCCCGGGCTGGTGAAGGAGCTGGCGAAATATCCTTTCACCGCCATGACCGGGGTCAATACCCTGTTCAACGCCTTGCTGAACAACAAAGAGTTTCAGCAGCTTGATTTCTCCTCGCTGCACCTCTCCGCCGGCGGTGGGATGCCGGTGCAGCAGGCGGTGGCCGAGCGCTGGGTAAAACTGACCGGACAATATCTGCTGGAGGGCTACGGCCTGACCGAGTGTTCGCCGCTGGTCAGCGTCAACCCGCACGACATCGACTACCACAGCGGCAGCATTGGCCTGCCGGTGCCTTCCACTGAAGCCAAACTGGTGGACGACGACGATAACGAAGTGGCGCCGGGTCAGCCGGGCGAGCTCTGTATCAAGGGGCCGCAGGTGATGCTGGGCTACTGGCAGCGTCCTGACGCGACGGATGAGATTATCAAAGACGGCTGGTTGCACACCGGGGACATCGCGGTGATGGATGAAGAGGGATTCCTGCGCATCGTTGACCGGAAAAAAGATATGATCCTGGTGTCGGGGTTTAACGTCTATCCGAATGAAATCGAAGATGTGGTTATGCAGCACAGCGGCGTCCTCGAAGTGGCGGCCATCGGCGTGCCGTCCGGCAGCAGCGGTGAAGCGGTGAAGATTTTCGTGGTCAAGAAAGATGCCGCATTAACCGAAGAGGCGCTGATTACGTTCTGCCGCCGCCATCTCACCGGCTACAAAGTGCCGAAGCTGGTGGAATTCCGTGACGAACTGCCGAAATCCAACGTCGGGAAAATTTTGCGGCGAGAACTGCGTGACGAAGCGCGCGCTAAAGTGGACAATAAAGGCTAAGTAACGAATGAGTCGCCTGACGCCGGCTACGCCGGCGTTTTTTATGGGCGCAAGTTAAGAGAGTATGCTTTGAACTATCAGATGATCACCACCGATGATGGCCTGCGCGCTGTCTGCGAAGCGGCAAGCGCGGCCTCCGCCGTCGCTCTGGATACGGAATTTGTCCGTACCCGTACCTACTATCCGCAGCTGGGCCTGCTGCAGCTGTTCGACGGCACCCAGGTCTCTCTGATCGATCCCTTGACGATTAGCGACTGGGCGCCGATGCGCGAGCTGCTGCTCAACCAGGATGTGACTAAATACCTGCATGCCGGCAGCGAAGATTTAGAAGTCTTCCTCAACGCGTTCAGCCTGATGCCGCAGCCGCTGATTGACACCCAGATCCTGGCGGCGTTCTGCGGCCGCCCGATGTCCTGGGGCTTTGCCTCTATGGTGGAAGAATATTCCGGAGTGGCGCTGGATAAAAGTGAATCCCGCACCGACTGGCTGGCGCGCCCGCTGACCGAGCGTCAGTGTGAATACGCCGCAGCTGACGTCTGGTACCTGTTGCCGATCGCCAGCCAATTAATGGCGGAGACCGACCGCGCAGGCTGGCTGTCGGCGGCGCTGGACGAATGTCGTCTGATGCAGCAGCGCCGTCAGGAAGTGGTCGACCCGGCCGAGGCCTGGCGCGACATCGGCAACGCCTGGCAGCTGCGTACCCGCCAGCTGGGCTGCCTGCAGCTGCTGGCAGAGTGGCGTCTGCGCAAAGCGCGTGAGCGCGACCTGGCGGTGAACTTTGTGGTGCGGGAAGAGCATCTGTGGAGCGTGGCGCGCTATATGCCCACCAGCCTCGGCGAGCTCGACAGCCTCGGGTTGTCCGGCAGTGAAATTCGCTTCCACGGCAAGACGTTGATTAGCCTGGTCGAGAAAGCCCAGGCGCTGCCGGAGTCGGCCCTGCCGGCGCCGCTGCAGAACCTCATTGACATGCCGGGTTACCGTAAAGCCTTTAAAGATATTAAAGCGCTGGTGCAGGAAGTGAGCGCCGATAAGGGCGTGAGCGCGGAACTGCTGGCCTCGCGTCGGCAGATCAACCAGTTGCTGAACTGGCACTGGCAGTTGAAAACGCAAGCCGGTGAGCCTGAGCTGATTTCCGGCTGGCGTGGCGAACTGATGGCCGGGCGGCTGAAGTCGCTGTTAAACGACTATCCGCGCTAGCGGGCGGTCTGGTTCAGGCCATTAAAAAACCGGCAGCGCAGGGCGTAGCCGGTTTTTTTTCGGGATGGAACAGCAGGTCAGGGTTTCGACTCTTCCGTTTCGGGTAGGGTCACGTTCAGCTCAAGAATCGAAATATCACCATCCCGCTGCTCCAGCTGCACGCTGACCATCTCCGGGTCGATCTGCACGTATTTACAGATCACTTCCAGAATATCTTTGCGCAACTGCGGCAGGTAGTGCGGCTCCGCGTCGCCGCGGCGACGCTCGGCGACGATGATTTGCAGGCGTTCTTTCGCAATATTAGCCGTGTTCTTTTTTCGCGAGAGAAAAAAGTCGAGTAAAGCCATAATTTATCCTCCGAACAGGCGTTTGAGGAATCCTTTCTTCTCTTCTTCAATGAAGCGGAAAGGGCGTTCTTCTCCGAGCAGACGTTCAACGGTATCGGCATAGGCTTTGCCTGCGTCCGACGCGGCATCCAGAATCACGGGCTCACCCTGGTTGGATGCGCGCAGAACTGACTGGTCTTCCGGGATCACGCCCACCAGATTAATGCGCAGAATTTCCAGCACGTCTTCCATGCTCAGCATATCGCCTTTATTGACGCGGCCTGGATTGTAGCGGGTCAGCAGTAAATGCTCTTTGATCGGCTCTTCGCCATTTTCCGCACGACGGGATTTCGAAGCGAGAATGCCAAGGATACGGTCGGAGTCGCGAACGGAGGAGACTTCCGGGTTGGTGGTGATGATGGCTTCATCAGCAAAATAGAGCGCCATCAGCGCACCGGTTTCGATACCTGCCGGTGAATCACAGACGATGAAATCGAAGTCCATTTTCTTCAGTTCTTCGAGAACTTTGTCGACGCCTTCGCGGGTCAGGGCGTCTTTATCCCGGGTCTGAGAGGCCGGGAGAATGTAGAGATTTTCCGTGCGCTTATCTTTGATCAGCGCCTGGTTCAACGTGGCATCGCCCTGGATGACGTTGACGAAATCATAAACGACGCGACGTTCGCAGCCCATAATCAGATCGAGGTTACGCAGGCCGATGTCGAAGTCGATAACGACGGTTTTCTTTCCCTTCTGGGCCAAACCTGTAGCGATGGCCGCGCTGGAGGTGGTCTTGCCAACGCCCCCTTTACCCGAAGTCACAACAATAATGCGTGCCATAGAAATTCCTTGTTAAAAAGGGATTAATTCAACGGTTGAACTGTCAAAGCGCTTTCACCTAAACGCAGGCGTGCCGCTTTGCCATAAAATTCGGCCGGGATGTTATCGCTCAGCCAATATTCCCCGGCGATGGAGACCAGCTCCGCCGCAAGGTGGGTACAAAATATCTGGGCGTCTCTGTCGCCACCGGCGCCTGCCAGCGCGCGTCCTCGCATCATGCCATATACATGGATATTGCCGTCAGCGATAAGTTCCGCACCGGCACTCACATGATTTGTAACAATAAGATCACAGTGTGGCGCATAAATGCGCTGACCGGAACGTACCGGCTGATCAATCAAACGCGTTTTTGTGATCTGGTTAGCAACTGGCGGCGGCGGAGGGGTGGGTTCGGACGGTGCCGGACGAGGGGCTTTCTCTTTCCCTTCGGTTAATAACGGGATCCCGGCGCGATCGATTTCGGTTTTCAGGCGCGGGATTTTGCATCCGCTGACGCCCATAATGCGTAAACCGGTCGCGGCGATGGCCTCGTTAATGGCGCGCCATTCGACCTCCTCCTCCACGCTGGCGATATTCACCACCACCGGCGCATGGCGTAAAAAGGCGGGAGCCTGGGCGATTTTGTCTTCTAACGCCTGACGAATAACCTCGGGATTTGCATCGTGCAAATGAACGACAGATAACGTGAAGCTACTGCCTTTAAGTTCGATTGGCGTATTTGACATCCTGGCCTTACTCAATTTGCTGTTTATCAACCGCAGAAGTGCGGTGATATTCCGAAGACTAAAAGGCATGTTATAGTCACTCATATATTGAGGCAAGTGACCACGGGTCTAATTCCGAGTAAAACTATGTTTTGTGTGATCTATCGAAGTACTAAACGTGAACAAACCTATTTATACGTCGAAAAAAAAGACGATTTCTCACGCGTTCCTGACGAGCTAATGCGCGGCTTCGGCACGCCGCAAATGGCGATGCTGCTGCCGCTGGATGGGCGCAAAAAGCTGGTTAACGCCGACCTGGAAAAAGTGAAACAGGCGTTGAGCGAGCAGGGCTATTACCTGCAACTTCCCCCGCCATCTGAAAATCTACTAAAGAAACACCTGGCGGAACAGGGGAAACAATCCGATTAACCCACGAGGGAAAATAATGTACCAACATCATAACTGGCAGGGTGCGCTTCTGGATTATCCAGTGAGCAAAGTGGTTTGCGTCGGCAGTAATTATGCAAAACACATCAAGGAAATGGGCAGTGCGACGCCGGAAGAGCCGGTGCTGTTTATTAAACCTGAGACCGCGCTGTGCGATCTCCGTCAGCCGTTGGTGCTTCCTGAAGGGCTGGGCTCAGTGCACCACGAAGTCGAGCTGGCGGTGCTGATCGGCAGCACGCTGCGTCAGGCGACGGAAGAGCATGTGCAGAAAGGGATCGCCGGCTATGGCGTCGCGCTGGATCTCACCCTGCGCGACCTGCAGGCTAAGATGAAAAAGGCCGGGCAACCGTGGGAGAAGGCGAAAGGCTTCGATAACGCCAGTCCAATCTCCGGCTTTATCCCGGCCGCTGAGTTCCACGGCGACCCGCAGAATACGCCGTTAAGCCTGAAGATTAACGGTGAAGTGCGCCAGCAGGGAACCACAGCCGACATGATCCATAAGATTGTGCCGCTGATCGCCTATATGTCGCGCTTCTTTACCCTCAAAGCCGGGGATGTGATCCTCACCGGCACCCCGGAAGGGGTGGGGCCGCTGCATAGCGGTGACGAACTGGAAGTTGGCTTCAACGGCCTGTCGCTCACCACCCGCGTGCTGTAAGCGCTGCTTGCCGCCTTTTGGGGCGGCAAAACTTGCATCGGCGTGCCAGACTGGTTATAAGGTGCACCCTTAACTGGCAACGACGGACACTCCGATGAGCGAACAACCTTTCTGGCAACAAAAAACACTGGATGAAATGACCGACGCGGAGTGGGAATCGCTGTGTGACGGCTGCGGCCAGTGTTGCCTGCACAAGCTGATGGATGAAGACACCGATGAGATCTACTTCACCAACGTCGCCTGCCGTCAGCTTAATATCAAAACCTGCCAGTGCCGTAACTACGAACGTCGCTTCGAGTACGAGCCAGACTGCATCAAGCTTACCCGCGAAAACCTGCCAACCTTCGAATGGCTGCCGCCGACCTGCGCCTATCGCCTGCTGGCGGAGGGCAAATCGCTGCCGGCCTGGCATCCGCTGCTGACCGGCTCAAAAGCGGCGATGCATGGCGAACGCATCTCTGTTCGCCATATTGCGGTGCCCGAGTCCACCGTCGTCGACTGGCAGGATCATATCCTCAATCTGCCTGACAGGGCGCGTTAAGCGCCGGATCACGCTTTCTTCGCGTGAAACAGCCCGTTTTCACCGTCGGTTTCTTCGGCCACCCAGAAGTGAATATTGAAGCGGGCGTCGTCACTGAGTTCGACGCGGTGCCAGTACTGCGGCGGACTGGTGGCAAACTGTCCGGCATGAATGACCACTTTCTTTTCCGGCTCCGTCGCCTGCTCATTGGCAAAACCGTAATAGGTGACCGTTCCCTCCATGACGCACAGCTGACCGAAGACGCCGGCCGCGGTGTTGTGATGGCTCAGCAGGGCGGCGGGGACGTTCTCTTTAGTAAAGAACGGGGTGGAGCGTTTAACTTTCCAGTCTGCGGGGATCAGTAAAGATGACATGTGAGCTCCTGTGGGGCTTTAAAAGATGTATTTAATATGCGCCTTTTAGGGGCTGTGGTCAACCACAGGCAGGAAACGATGCAACGATGCGCAGCAGACATAAAAAAACGCCCCGCAGGGCGTTTCATTGTGTGCGGTACTCGCAGCGGCTTAGCGGCCAAACAGATCGCGTTTTTTCGCTTTGAAAGGCTGAGCAATGATCACCAGGATGGCGACCAGCAGATAGGCAGCAAAAATACCGACCAGCCATTGCGGCATCTCCAGCGACAGAAATTGCCACTGACGCACTGAACAGTCGCCGGACGCGACGAAAACCTGCGGCAGCCATTTATCCAGCGGCAGCCAGGTTGGGAAGCGGGCGGCGAAATCACAGGTCTGGAACGGCGAAGGGTGCAGCTGGATCATCGTATGCTCCCACGCCAGCTGCAGTCCACGTATTGCGCTGTACAACCAGATCACCATGGCGACATAGCGCAGCGGCGTTTTGGGGGCGATGGCGCCGACCAGCCCCGCGCCCATGATGCCGAACAGCGCGCAGCGTTCGTAAATACACATCACACACGGCTGCAGCAGCATCACATGCTGGAACCACAGCGCAACGAGTTCGAGAATAAAAGCGGTTAATGCCATCAGGAGCCAGGCACCGCGTCCCCTTGAGCACTGGTTTAAATATTGCAACATAATCATTTCCCTGGAAGATGCTAAATCATGGCAGTGTAAACGAAAACCGAACCGACGCCAGCGGCCCGGCAGAAAATATTACGTAACGGGTTATTGAATGGCCCGGATGAATCCGGGCCAGGATCGGGTCAGGGCAGCGTGGGCGTGGTCACCCAGCCGTGCGCCAGTAGCCAGTTGGTGACCGGCATCAAGGTGAACTCGACGCACAGCAGGCCGACCAGCGTCAGTACGAGAGTGTAGGGCAGCGCCATCCATACCATGCGGCCATAGGAGAGTCGGATAAGCGGCGCCAGCGCGGAGGTCAGCAGGAACAGGAATGCCGCCTGGCCGTTGGGGGTGGCGACCGACGGCAGGTTGGTGCCGGTATTGATCGCCACCGCCAGCATCTCAAACTGCGGCAGGCTGATAACGCCATGTTCGAGGGCGGTTTTCGCTTCGTTAATGTAGACCGTGCCGACAAAAACGTTATCCGAAATGGACGACAGCAGGCCGTTAAACAGGTAAAAGAGCGACAGCTGCGCGTGCGGCGAGGCCTGCAGCACAAACTCAATGACCGGGGTGAACAGCTGCTGGTCGATGATCACCGCCACAATGGCAAAGAACACCGTCAGCAGCGCGGTGAAGGGCAGCGCCTCGGTGAACGCCTTGCCAATGGCGTGCTCATCAGTCACCCCGGAAAACGTGGTGGCGAGGATGATCACCGACAGGCCAATGAGCCCGACTTCGGCCAGATGAAAGGCGAGGGCGACGATCAGCCAGACACCAATCACCGCCTGGGCCAGCAGCCGCAGCTGCTCCTGACGGCTGCGCTGGGCGCGGCTGCGGTCGTCAAAGTCCTGCAGCACCTTCCGTACCGTGGGCGGCAGCGGTTCGCCGTAGCCAAACAGGCGATACTTTTCGACCAGCAGGCAGGTCAACAGCCCACACACCATCACCGGCACGGTGACGGGCGCCATGCGGATAAAGAACTCGCCAAAATGCCAGCCCGCCGCTTTGGCGATAATCAGATTTTGCGGTTCGCCAACCATGGTCATGACTCCGCCGAGGGCGGTCCCGACGCCGGCGTGCATCATCAGGCTGCGCAGAAAGCCGCGGAATTGCTCCAGCACCTCGCGGTAGTGCTGCTCGATATGGCTGTCGTCCAGCAGATCGTTATCATCAGGGCGAGCTGAAGCGACGCGGTGGTAGATGCCGTAGAACCCAACGGCGACGCTAATCACCACCGCCACCACGGTAAGCGCATCGAGAAAGGCGGAGAGGAAGGCGGCCGCCAGGCAGAAGGCCAGCGACAGCAGCATCTTGCTGCGGATCCCCAGCAGCAGGCGCGTGAAGACGAACAGCAGCAGTTGTTTCATAAAGTAGATGCCCGCGACCATGAAGATCAGCAGGAGCAGCACTTCAAGGTTGCCGGCGATCTCGTCCCGCACATGCGTCGGGCTGGTCATGCCGATCAGCAGCGCCTCAATGGCCAGCAGGCCGCCCGGCAGCAGCGGATAGCACTTCAGCGCCATGGCGAGGGTAAAGATAAACTCAACCACCAGCAGCCAGCCGGCGACAAACGGCGCCACGGCAAACACCAGCGGGTTTACGATTAAGAAAATGATTAATGCCAGCTTGTACCAGTCCGGCGACTGGCCAAGAAAATTGCGCCACAGCGCGCGGCCATATGAAATTTCCACGACAGAATCCTTCCCCGTCAATTAGTACATGATTTTGTGCGTAACTATTGGCAAGAGTATCAGTTGAGCAAAATGAGAAGCAACTTTCTTCGCACCGCGGCGGCGGTGACGGGAGATAAGGAAAAGCGCAAAGTAAAAACGGAAAATGAAACAGCGATCCCTTTTTAATTCACTTGCGATGCTATCTGCGCTATAGCGGCTCTGGTATGATGAGTGCAATTGCAACAATGTGTAATGGAAATATTATTATGGTCATTAAGGCGCAGAGCCCTGCGGGTTTCGCGGAAGAGTATATCATTGAGAGCATCTGGAATAACCGCTTCCCACCTGGATCGATTCTCCCCGCTGAACGCGAGCTTTCTGAGCTGATCGGTGTCACCCGCACCACTCTGCGCGAAGTGTTGCAGCGTCTGGCGCGTGACGGCTGGTTGACCATTCAGCATGGCAAGCCCACCAAAGTGAATAACTTCTGGGAGACCTCCGGGCTGAATATTCTCGAAACGCTGGCGCGCCTCGATCACGACAGCGTGCCGCAGCTGATTGATAACCTGCTCTCCGTACGCACCAATATTTCCACGATTTTTATTCGCACCGCGTTCCGTCAGCATCCGGATAAAGCGCTGGCGGTACTGGACAGCGCCCGGGAAGTGGAAGATCACGCCGACGCCTTTGCCGACCTCGATTACAATATCTTCCGCGGTCTGGCGTTTGCCTCCGGCAACCCGATTTACGGTCTGATCCTCAACGGCATGAAGGGGCTGTATACCCGCATCGGCCGCCACTATTTCTCCAGCCCGGAAGCGCGCAGCCTGGCGCTGGGCTTTTATCATCAGCTGGCGAAGGTGTGCGAAGGCGGTCTGCACGATCAGGTGTATGAGCTGGTCCGTCGCTACGGTCATGACAGCGGGGAGATCTGGCACCGGATGCAGAAATCGCTGCCCGGCGATTTAGCCATGAATATGCGTTAAGCCGGATATTGGCGATCGATAAACACAATAAGGGGGCCAGTGGCCCCCTTCGTCGTTTTCATCGTCCCGCAATGTTATAGCGCGTTCGGGCGCGCCGGGCAGCGGTCCAGCAGCTCAATGCTGCCGTCGGCGTTCTGCTGCTCCAGCAGCACATCGAATCCCCACAGACGATGCACATGTTTCAGCACTTCGCGCCGGCCTTTGTCCAGCGGGACGCGGTTGTGTGGCACATAGCGCAAGGTCAGCGAGCGGTCGCCGCGCAGGTCAACGTTCCATACCTGGATGTTCGGCTCAAGATTGCTGAGGTTATACTGCGCCGAGAGCTTGTTGCGGATCTCGCGATAGCCCTCTTCGTTGTGGATCGCCGAGATCTCGAGATAATTGTTGTGATCGTCGTCGAGCACGGTAAAGAAGCGGAAATCGCGCATGATCTTCGGCGACAGGAACTGGCTGATAAAGCTCTCGTCCTTGAAATCACGCATGGCGAAATGCAATGTTTCCAGCCAGTCAGAACCGGCGATATCCGGGAACCAGTACTTGTCCTCTTCGGTTGGCGACTGACAGATGCGCTTGATGTCCTGGAACATGGCGAAGCCCAGCGCGTAGGGGTTAATCCCGCTATACCACGGACTGTTGTACGGCGGCTGGAACACCACGTTAGTGTGACTATGGAGAAACTCCAGCATAAAGCGCTCCGTCACTTTCCCTTCATCATAGAGATGGTTGAGGATGGTGTAGTGCCAGAAGGTGGCCCACCCCTCGTTCATCACCTGGGTCTGTTTCTGCGGGTAGAAATACTGGCTGACTTTACGCACGATGCGCAGGATCTCGCGCTGCCACGATTCGAGCAGCGGGGCGTTCTTCTCCATAAAGTACAGCAGGTTCTCCTGCGGTTCGGAAGGGTAGCGACGGGCGGACTCAATCGCTTTTTCTTCCTCGCGCTTCGGCAGGGTGCGCCACAGCATATTCACCTGGCTTTGCAGATACTCTTCCCGGCTTTTCTGCCGCGCTTTCTCCTCCTGCAAGGAGATTTTTTGCGGACGTTTATAGCGGTCGACGCCGTAGTTCATCAGCGCGTGGCAGGAGTCGAGGAGTTTCTCCACTTCGTCGACACCATAGCGCTCTTCACACTCGGTAATGTATTTGCGGGCGAAGATCAGGTAATCGATGATCGAGCTGGCGTCGGTCCAGCTGCGAAACAGATAGTTATTTTTAAAGAATGAGTTGTGCCCATAGCAGGCGTGCGCCATGACCAGCGCCTGCATGGTGATGGTGTTTTCTTCCATCAGGTAGGCGATACAGGGGTTGGAGTTGATGACTATCTCATACGCCAGGCCCTGCTGGCCGTGCTTATAGGCCTGCTCGGTCTCAATGAATTTCTTGCCGAACGACCAGTGCGGATAGTTGATGGGCATGCCGACGCTGGAGTAGGCGTCCATCATCTGCTCGGAAGTAATGACTTCGATCTGGTGCGGGTAGGTGTCAAGACGATAGAGCTTGGCGACCCGGTCCACTTCGGCCAGGTAGGTCTCCAGTAACTCGAACGTCCAGTCGGGTCCATCGCTTAAACGGGTGGTGTCCCTGTTCATGGAGTCAATCGTAGCCATTAGCGCGCCCTCGTTGTTGTTGGTTTTCTCTGAACGGAAAACCTCTAAACAAGCATAGAACACCGGATGGCAAACTGTATCGTCAGACAATTTCTTTTCTTCGCGATTTCCCCATCTCAAAGCCGTTTTTTGCGCTTATTTACAGAATTTAATGCTGGGTAAAAATAAAGCGCAGCATGAGATCGTAAATCTCGCAGCGCAGGGCTGGTGCGGTTTGCTGTGAGTTAAGTCACCATAAATAAAGCGTATGTTGAATAATATTTTCAACTGAGTTATCAATTTGTAATTAGATGATTGTTCTTTAACTGTTACGGAGTCGCTATGCGTGTCGTCATACTGGGAAGTGGGGTGGTTGGGGTAGCCAGCGCGTGGTATTTGAGTCAGGCGGGTCATGAGGTGACGGTTATCGACCGTCAGCCTGGTCCGGCAGAGGAGACCAGCGCGGCCAACGCCGGGCAGATTTCTCCCGGCTATGCGGCGCCCTGGGCGGCGCCGGGGGTGCCGCTGAAGGCGATCAAATGGATGTTTCAGCGCCATGCGCCGCTGGCGATCGGTCTTGACGGCACGTCGTTCCAGCTGAAGTGGATGTGGCAGATGCTGCGTAACTGCGACACCCGCCACTATATGGAGAACAAAGGCCGTATGGTGCGCCTGGCGGAGTACAGCCGCGACTGCCTGAAAGCGCTGCGCGACACCACCGGCATTCAGTATGAAGGGCGTCAGGGCGGGACGCTGCAGCTGTTCCGGACCGCCAAACAGTATGAAAATGCCACCCGCGACATCGCGGTGCTGGAAGACGCCGGCGTGCCGTACCAGCTGCTGGAAGCGAAGCGGCTGGCGGAGGTGGAGCCGGCGCTGGCGGAAGTCAGCCATAAACTGACCGGCGGCCTGCGCCTGCCCAATGATGAAACCGGCGACTGCCAGCTGTTTACCACCCGGCTGGCGGCAATGGCGGAACAGGCCGGGGTCACTTTCCGCTTCAACACCGCAGTGGACGCCCTGCTACAGGAGGGCGATCGCATTGCCGGGGTGAAATGCGGCGATGAGATTATCAAGGGCGATGCCTATGTGATGGCCTTCGGCTCCTACTCAACGGCGATGCTTAAAGGGCTGGTGGATATACCGGTCTATCCCCTGAAAGGCTACTCATTGACCATTCCGATTGCCCAGGAGGACGGCGCGCCGGTTTCCACTATCCTTGATGAAACATACAAAATCGCTATTACCCGCTTCGATCAGCGCATTCGCGTCGGCGGCATGGCCGAGATCGTCGGTTTTAACAAAGCGCTGCTGCAGCCGCGTCGCGAAACCCTGGAGATGGTGGTGCGCGATCTGTTCCCGCGCGGCGGCCACGTGGAGCAGGCGACGTTCTGGACCGGCCTGCGGCCGATGACGCCGGACGGCACGCCGGTGGTCGGCCGCACGGCGTATAAAAATCTGTGGCTCAACACCGGCCACGGCACGCTTGGCTGGACCATGGCCTGCGGCTCCGGGCAGCTTATCAGCGATCTGATCTCCGGGCGCACGCCGGCGATCCCTTACGACGATCTGGCGGTCGCCCGCTACAGCCCCGGGTTCACCCCGGCGCGTCCGCAGCATCTGCATGGCGCACACAACTAAGGAGCTTGCATGACCCGTCCGGTAGTGGCCAGCATCGACCTGCTGGCCTTGCGGCAGAATTTACAGATAGTGCGTCGCGCGGCCCCCGGGTCGCGCCTGTGGGCGGTGGTCAAAGCCAACGCCTATGGCCACGGCGTGGCGCGCGTATGGAGTGCGTTAAGCGGGGCGGATGGTTTCGCCTTGCTCAACCTGGAAGAGGCGATCCTGCTGCGCGAGCAGGGCTGGAAAGGTCCGATCCTGCTGCTGGAGGGCTTCTTCCATGCCGATGAGCTGGCGGTGCTCGATCAATATCGCTTAACCACCAGCGTCCACAGCAACTGGCAGATTAAGGCGCTGCAGCAGGCGAAGCTGCGCGCGCCGCTGGATATCTATCTCAAGGTGAACAGCGGTATGAACCGGCTGGGCTTTATGCCGGAGCGGGTGCATACCGTCTGGCAGCAGCTGCGGGCGATAAGCAACGTCGGCGAAATGACGCTGATGTCGCACTTCGCGGAGGCGGAGAACCCGCAGGGGATTGTCGAGCCGATGCGCCGTATCGAACAGGCGGCGGAGGGGCTGGATTGCCCGCGCTCGCTGGCCAACTCGGCGGCGACCCTCTGGCATCCGGAAGCGCATTTTGACTGGGTGCGTCCGGGCATCGTGCTGTATGGCGCGTCGCCTTCCGGGCAGTGGCAGGACATCGCGAACACCGGGCTGAAGCCGGTCATGACGCTGCGCAGCGAAATCATCGGCGTGCAGAATCTGCGCCCCGGCGAGGCGATTGGCTATGGCGGCCTGTACCGCACCAGCCAGGAGCAGCGGATCGGCATCGTCGCCTGCGGCTATGCCGATGGCTATCCGCGGGTGGCGCCGAGCGGCACGCCGGTGCTGGTGGATGGCGTACGCACCACTACCGTTGGACGCGTATCGATGGATATGCTGGCGGTCGATTTAACGCCTTGTCCGCAGGCCGGGATCGGCGCGCCGGTCGAGCTGTGGGGCAAAGAGATTAAAATCGACGACGTGGCGGCCAGCAGCGGCACCGTCGGCTATGAGCTGATGTGCGCCCTGGCGCCGCGGGTGCCGGTTGTGACCCTGTAACCTATTCCGGGGCGGATCACTCCGCCTCGTCTTCCGCGACCCGCACCCCGACCTTCAGCACGTGATCGTTCTCTTTTTCCGCCACCGTCCACACCATCCCGGCGAACTCCACCTGGTCGCCCACCACCGGCGCGGCGCCCAACAGCTGCTGCACCACTTCCCCGAGCGACTGCTGATGCTCGCGGAACTCCTCTCCGCCATCGAGGCCGTAGATTTGCGCCACATCGGCGAAGCGGGCCTCGGCATCAAGAATAAAGTCGCCGAAAAAGCGCTGATCGAGCGCCACCGGCGGCGACTGGCTGAACATTTTGCCCAGCGCCGGCAGGTCGTGCTCCCGACCAATGACGCACAGGATATCGCCTTCCCGCAGGCGGGTGCTGCCGGTGGGGTGCAGCAGGGCATTGTTGCGAAACAGTGCCGCAATCCGCGTCTCCGGCGGCATATGCAGATCGCGCAGCGCCGCGCCGATGCACCACTTATCGGCGCCCAGCTGATAGACAAACTGCTCCCACGGGTTTTCCGGGTGAATATCCAGCCCGACGCGGGAGATGGGCCAGCTGATGGGCGGCACCACCACTTTGGCTTTCTTCGCCGCCCACGACAGCGAAGTGCCCTGCAGCAGCAGCGACACCAGCACCACGAAGAAGGCGACATTGAAGAACAAGCGGGCGTTGTCCAGCCCGGCCATCATCGGGAACACCGCGAGAATGATGGGCACCGCGCCGCGCAGGCCAACCCAGCTGATAAACACCCGTTCGCGCAGGTTAAAGCCGCGAAACGGCAGCAGGCCGGCAAACACCGACAGCGGGCGGGCAATGAAAATCATCCACATCGACAGCAGCAGCGCCGGGATGGCGATCGGCAGCAGGTCGGATGGCGTCACCAGCAGGCCCAGCACCAGGAACATGGCGATCTGCGCCAGCCATGCCAGGCCGTCGAAGTTCTGCAGGATACCGTGTCGGTTGCGGATCGGCCGGTTGCCCAGCAGAAAGCCGCAGAGATAGACGGCAAGGATACCGCTGCCGTCGAGGGTGGTGGTGACGGCAAAAATCATGATCCCGCCGCTCAGCGCCAGCAGTGGATAGAGCCCGGCGGGCAGCACGATACGGTTGATCATCTGCAGCAGCAGGTAGCCGCCGCCGAGGCCGATGGCGATCCCGAGACCAAACTGCTGGATGATATGCACGGCGAACATCCAGCTGAGGCCGGTCTGGTGCTGCTGGATCATTTCGATCAGGGTGATGGTCAGGAAGACGGCCATCGGGTCGTTACTGCCTGACTCAATCTCCAGCGTTGAGCCGACGCGCTCGTTGAGCCCCTTGCCGCCGAGCAGCGAGAAAACCGCCGCAGCGTCGGTGGAGCCGACAATGGCGCCGATCAGCAGGCCTTCGATCATATCCAGCTTGAACAGCCAGGCAGCCATCATCCCGGTCAGCGCCGAGGTGATCAGTACCCCGACCGTCGCCAGCGATAGCGCGGGCCATAGTGCGACGCGAAAGGAGCTGGCCTGGGTGCGCATCCCGCCGTCCAGCAGGATCACCGCCAGCGCCAGGTTACTCACCATATAGGCGAAGGGGTAGTTGTCGAAGGGGATGCCACCGATGCCGTCAATGCCTGCCAGCATCCCGATGGCCAGAAAGATGACCAGAATCGGGATGCCAAGGCGCGAAGAAAAGGAGCTCAATAAGATACTGCAGGTTACTAAAACAGAACCCAGAATAAACAGACTAATGACCGCAGCGGCGTCCAATGTTCACGTACTCCCTGACTGGCGTGAAAAAATGGCTAAAAGTGACACTATTTTAACAATTCGCAGGGGATCCGCCTATGCGTCCGGGAAATTTATTCTGTCAGCACCGGGTGGCCGCTGATCGTCAGAGTGGTGGTAGCTGCCTGATTCACCAGTCGCGCGCGGGCGCCCAGCGGCAGGGTCACCGTGCGCTGCTCGTGGCCAAACTCCAGTCCGCTAATCAACGGCAGGGAGAGCTGCTGGCGCAGGTAATCAAAGACCTGCGGCAAATCGTACCCCGCGTCATAGTCGTTTGGCGCGCTGCCGGTGAAGCTGCCGAAGATCACTGCTTTCTGCGCCGCCAGCACGCCGCTGTGCAACAGCTGAAGCAGCATGCGCTCGACGCGGAACGGGTGCTCGTTGATATCCTCCACCACCAGGATGCCGTCGCGGATCGCCGGTAGCCACGGCGTGCCGATAAGCGAGGTCAGCATCGCCAGATTTCCTCCCCACAGGGTGCCTTCCACCTGGCAGTTCGGCCCTTCGCCCGGCCATTCGAGGGTAAATTCCGCCTGGCGTAGCGCCTGCCAGAAATGGTGCTCGGTAAACGGATCGAGGGTCTCCGCGCCGAAGTTGCCCGCGAGCATTGGCCCGCTGAAGGTGATGACGTTGCCCGTAGCCAGCAGGCCCGACTGGATAGCAGTGAAATCGCTGTGGCCGCAAATCAGCAGCGGGTCGCGCTGCTGGCGGGCAATCAGTCCCTGCCAGTCGATATGCGGCAGCAGGCGACTGGCGCCGTAGCCGCCGCGCACCGCGAGGACGATACGGTTGCGCCCGGGCAGCTGGGCCAGCTGGTTAATATCGGCCAGGCGCTCCTGTTCAGTCCCGGCGAAACGCTGCTGCCGGCGGGGAATGACCTGCTGGTGGGCCACCTCATGTCCGGCCTGCTGCAGACGCTCGACGCCGCGGGCTGCCGCCTGCTGGTTAATGCAATAACCCGAAGGCGCGACCAGATAAAACTGAGACATGATAATTCCTTGCTATGAATGAAAGGGTTATGATGCCGCCTGGAATGACGATTGTCATCTCCAGGTGGCTAACTTCAGTCCGCACCCGTCATCCTTCAGGCTGTCGGCGGGCGGGGGACGTACCGCTGCCGTCGTTCTGCAGCATGATGGCGTTTGGGTAGATAAGGATAGATGTGTGAAATTGAGATGGTTGCTTATTTTAGTCGTTTTTCTGGCCGGTTGTAGTTCGAAACATGATTACACTAACCCGCCGTGGAACCCCGAGGTCCCGGTGAAGCGGGCGATGCAGTGGATGCCGATCAGTGAAAAAGCCGGCGCCGCCTGGGGCGTGGACCCGCAGCTGATCACGGCGATCATCGCCATCGAGTCGGGCGGTAACCCTGCGGTGGTGAGTAAATCCGGCGCCGTCGGGCTGATGCAGCTCAAGCCGTCGACCTCCGGACGCGATGTCTACCGGCGGATGGGCTGGCGCGGCGAGCCGTCGGTCAGTGAGCTGAAAAACCCGGAACGTAATATTTCGATGGGGGCCGCCTATCTGAGCATTCTGGAGAACGGTCCGCTGGCGGGGATCAAAGACCCGCAGGTGATGCGCTACGCGGTGGTGGTCTCCTATGCCAACGGTGCCGGCGCCCTGCTGCGCACCTTCTCGTCGGATCGCCAGGACGCCATCGATGAGATTAACGATCTCGACGCCGATGAGTTCTTCGAGCATGTGGTGAAAAAACACCCGGCACCGCAGGCGCCGCGCTATATCTGGAAACTGCAGAAAGCGCTGGACGCCATGTAGGCCTACGCTCACCCCGCTGGCCTGGCGGGGTGAGTGCTTCTCACTCGCCTAATCCTCGGTACGCAGCGAGGAGATAGCGCTCATCGGCGCAATGAGCGTTTTATAGTCCCGGTAGCGCTCGGGAAGGGATCCTGGGCCGTTCACCGCCACGCAGAGCATGGCTGTCGCGTCATCTTCTTGATCGCCTTTCAGCGCTAACGCTTCTCGTAACGCATCGATGCAGGCATGGGCGTCATGATGTGAGATGCCGCAGATATCGAGACGAATGGTTTTGCTAATGGCTTCTATCCATAACCCGCCCCACAAAACGCAACCCGTGGGCATGAGCAGGCAACTAAAGATGCTGTACGCGGTGAAGTCGAGCCAGATAAAGGTCTTACTCACAACGATAACGCCGAGGGCGATCGAAGGGATGCTGATGGCCAGCATATTACACCCGCGACGCAGCGGACTTAAGGCTAAGCCCGCGCTATCTATCTGTTCCTGCCAGAGGTTACGTCCGGCAATACTCAGGCTGCAGGGCAGATCTTCATGACACGGCTTTCGCACCTCAAAATGGTCAAACAGTATTCTTTCAATGACGTTCATTTCCTGGTTTGCATAGCGTCCGTTGGCCAAAACCTGCCCGGCCTCCGGGATCCACAGATACTTTTTACTGAGTAAGCTGAACATCGCCAGCTGGATCACCCGGGTTCCTTCTCCGGTCAGCCAGGCCAGCAGCCATGGACTGACCTCCGTCGCGTGCGGCTGGGGCTGAGCCGCTGGCCGTGTCACGACGATCGTCGTTCCGATAGCAATATAGATACCCGGGACGATAAACATAAATCCGCCAAGAAACAGCAGTGGATGCAGATGCATCATAAAATTCCACATACTGTCCCCTCGTTAATCCAGGCGCTGCAGACAAAAGGGATACTGAATAAGGTTGATGATTTTTACATATTCAGCAAATCTTTCGGGAAGCAGGGTGGTTGTACCAATCGCCACGCAATAATCGGCGTTTTCATCGGTCAGGGTATCTGCGTCAGCAATAAGCGTCTCTTTCAGGGTATCAATATAGTGGTGAAGAATATTAATAGCGATCCCCTCCCGGTCGAGCCGGGTGGCATTTAAGGTGATGCATAATAGCCACAGCCACCACAGTCCGGAAACCATAAACATCACCAGCCAGCTCAATACGCTGGAGTGAATTATCGCCTGATGATCAAATAGTGTTTTCCAGACGAGCACAGCGATTAACAGCAGGGAGGGGGCGGCAATCACTATCATGTTCCACGTTTGGTGCGTTGGGCTTAGCCGTAGTCCACTGCAGTGGGGATCGGTAGCCCAGTGGTTTTGTTCAGCGACGTGCAGAGAAAGCGGGAGATCCTGGTGACAGGATTTTGGCGTAGCGAAATGGTCAAACAGTATTTTTTCCACGCAGGTCATTTTGCATTCGGCATACTGCTGATTGGCGCAGAGCTGAATATCTTCAGCAGAATGGATGAGGGTGACATAGTTTTTTCTTAACAGCCGGAACATGGCCAGCTGAATGACGCGGGTGGCGCGATGACGTAGCCAGGCTAAAAAAGAGGGGGAGATAGAATAGGGCGCCGGGACGGCGGTGGTATTTCCAGCAGGGCGGGTCTTCGCAATAATGATATTCAGCAGAATATATATCACTGTGGTGGATAATACATAATAACCCATAAATGATAACGGATGTAAATTGGCAATATAGCTAATGACGGGGTTCACTTTTATTCCTTGTGAGCGCTATAACCGGTTTGCGCCAGCATAGTAAGCTTTCTCATCCGCGGGGGGCAAGTGAAATAATGGGGTGGCATTTTTAAGTTAATTTCAGCAATAAAAGCGAGATAAAAGTCTTCATGAAAGCCTCCGCCGTCATGGCCGGAGGCTTATATTGCTGCGGTCAGTTAAAAGTCGTAGCCCACGGTGGCCATGACGCTGCGCTCTGCTCCCCAGTAGCAGTTGCCGGTGCCGTAGCAGCCGGAAATATACTCGCGGTCGCCGATATTGTTGGCGTTAACCTGCACATAAGCGCCTTTCAGCGTTGGCGACCAGACACCGAGGTCGGCCCGCATCATGGCATCCATCAGCGTGACCGACGGCAGCCGCGCGGTGTTGGCATCATCCGCCCACTGTTTGCCGATGTAGCGGACGCCAGCGCCCACCGAGATCCCCGCCGGGAACTGATAGCGCGCCCAGAAGGAGGCCATTTGATCCGGGGTCAGCTGCGGCGTGTTGTTATCGGTACCGTCCCTGGTGTCCTGGAAGCGCAGACGATTCCAGGTATACGAGGCGATAGTACTCAGCTGCGGGGTGATCTGGTGGTGTGCTTCCAGCTCAACGCCCTGGGAATGGACCTTACCCGCCGGAATATAGGTGGCGGTGGCGATGTTCGGGTCGCGGGTGGCGACATCCTTTTGCGTCAGGTCGTAAATTGCAATGCTATAGAGGTCGCGGCTGCCCGGCGGCTGGAACTTCAGACCGGCTTCGACCTGCTCGGCGGTGGTCGGTTTCAGCGGTTTGCCGTCCGCGCCCGGCAGCATCGCCGGGGTGATCGCCTGGCTGTAGCTCAGATAAGGCGAAAGGCCATTATCCAGGGCGTACAACAGCGAGGCGCGGCCGCTGATATGGTCGTCTGAACGGCGGTTTGAGGTGCCGAAGGTATCGCTGACCTGCTGGGAAACGATGCGGTCGTAGCGTGCGGAAACATCCACATGCCAGCGGTTCCAGACCATCTCATCCTGCAGATACAGCCCGGTCTGGTAGTAGCGGCGATTATTGTCGTCGCTGTAGGTAACTGTATGCCCGGTCTGCGCGGTATAGCCGGTAAACGGGTTTAGCGGCGCCGCACCGCCGGCGCCGGTCCACAGATCGTTGCGGAAGCGATGATATTCGGCGCCGAGGATCAGGGTATGCGCCAGGTCGCCAGTATTGAAATCGGCGCGCAGGCGGTTATCGGTCGACCAGCCGTCCAGCGAACCGCGCGAACCGCTGTAGCCGCGGGTCAGCATGTCGCTGTCATCTATCCAGCCGACCTGGTAGACCTGATCGAGGGAGACGTTGGTGTGGGTGTAGCTCCCGGCGGAATAGACCGACCAGACGTCGGTGAACTGGTGGTCAAACTCATAGCTGTAGATCTGCTGGCGGCGCTGATAGCCATCTCCCGGATCGCCCTCGTTGGTGCTGGGGGAGAGCTTACGACCATTATGCGCGTAGCGGGTGCCATCCAGCGGCAAAGAGCCGTGGTAGCCGCCGGAAGGATCTTTTTGCAGATAGGCGCGCAGCAGCAGCGAGGTGTCGCTGTCCGGCTGCCATAGCAGGGAAGGCGAAATCGCGTAGCGCTCTTCGCGGGTATGGTCATACTGCGTGTCGCTGCTGCGGGTCATCCCGATCAGCCGCCATGCCCACTGCTCGTTGATGGCGTCGGTGTAATCGAAGGCCGCGCCTTTGGTATTTTGCGTACCGCCGGTCAGGCGGACGTGGCCCTGCTGGCTAAACTGCGGGCGTTTGGAGGTCAGGTTGACCACGCCGCCCGGCACGCTCTGCCCGTAGAGCGCGGAGGAGGGGCCGCGGATCACATCGACGCGTTCGATAAACCACGGGTCGATTTGCACAACGTTATGACTGCCGCCGTCGCTCATCAGGCGCATACCGTCGAGGAACAGGTTATCGACGTCGCCGCCGTGGTAGCCGCGCAGGGAGATAGCGTCGAACCGGGTCGCGCCGCCGCCGAAGCTGGAGTAGACCCCCGGGGTATATTCCAGCGCCTGGCTGATGGTATTCGCCCCCTGGTCCGCCATCTGCTGGCGGGTGACCACCGATACCGACTGGGCGGTGGTGATTAACGGCTGGTCGGTTTTCGTCGCCCCGAGCGAAGTGCTGGCGCTGTAGCCTTCAGTCGGCGCGCTGGCGGACGCCGGCGGGCTGGCAGTGACCACCACGGTCTCTTCAGCTTGCGCGGTGAGGGGAAGGGCGACCACGAGGGCGTACAGCAGCCTCGGGCGTTTTCGGGAAATAGCCACGTTCATAAGATCATCCTGAACCAACGCGGTCTGGTACTCCTGTACGCCGCCGCGGGAAAAACGAATCTGTCATTGTTCGTTAAAAAGTAATGCGAATTATTATTGTTTGTATTTATGTGATCAAGCGAAAGGTGACCGGTTCAGGGCGATGGGGGGAGTGACGTGCTTCCCGCGGGCCGCAGAGCGGGGCTGCACGGGGACGTTGTCAGCAGGGAGATAACTCCCCCTACTGATTTTGGTAGGGGGAGGGACGGGCCGGAAAAGCGTCAGGCGCCGGTTTTTTGCGCTGCCGCCGGTGCGGGGTCGTTGGCGGCTGGCTTGCTCTGCGCGGAAGGGGCCGCCGCCGGGCGCGTGGCGGGCAGGGCATCGCAGGGTTTCTCCTGCGGGCAGATCAGATCCAGCATCTTCAGGGTGACACCGTTGGTCCAGCCAAAGCCATCCTGTAGCGGATATTCGCCACCGCCGCCGCCGGTCCCGGTCGAGCTTACGTCATACTTCTCCACCAGCTTTTGCTTGCTGTCATAGGTATGCTGAACGTTGCTCAGGAAGCGCCAGCTGACCTCCATGGCGATCTTTTGTTGGCCGTAGTTTTGCAGGCCCTCGACCGCCACCCACTGCAGCGGCGCCCAGCCGTTCGGGGCGTCCCACTGCTGGCCGCTGTTGACGGTGGTGGTGGTCAGCCCGCCGGGTTTGAGCAGCCGCGACTCAGCGGCGGCGGCCACTTTCGTCGCCCGCTCGCGTGACGCCGCATTGACGTACAGCGGGAACAGCGCCGCCGCGGTCAGCTGATTGCGCACCTTGTGGGTTTTCAGATCGTAATCGGCGTACCATCCCTCTTTATCATTCCACAGATATTTCTCGATGGCCTGCTGGCGGGCATTAGCCAGCGCATCGTACTGCGTAGCGCCGGCGCTGTCCCCGGATGCCTTGCTGGCGCGGGCGAGGGTTTTCTCCAGATGGAACATCAGGGCATTGAGATCGACCGGGACAATCGAGGTGGTGCGAATGGTGGCGAGCTGCTGCGGATTATCCATCCAGCGGGAGCTGAAATCCCAGCCGGAGGCGGCGGCGGAGCGCAGGTCGCGATAGATCTCGGTTGCCGGACGATTCGGGTTGCTTTTGGCGGTTTTGACGTCGTCAAGCCAGGACTCGGGGCGCGGGGTGTCGTTATCGTCCCAGTAGCGGTTGAGCAGCGCGCCGTCCGCCATCCGCACCGCCCGTTTGTCAGCGCTGCCGGGGGCCAGCGCGTCCGCTCCGGCCATCCAGTAGCGATACTCCTTCTCCAGCTGCGGCTGGTAGGTTTTCAGTACCTGGTCGCCATCGTGCGTCGCCAGCAGGCTCACCATAAAGGAGAAGAAGGGGGGCTGCGAACGGCTGAGGTAATAGGTGCGGTTGCCGTTGGGGATATGGCCCCAGGTGTCAATTTCCGCGGCGAAGTTGGCGACCATATCTTCGACTTTATCCCAGTGACCGCTTTCGGCAAGACCCAGCATGGTGAAATAGCTGTCCCAGTAATAGACTTCGCGAAAGCGTCCGCCGGGGACCACGTAGGGCTTAGGCAGCGGCAGCAGCGAGTCCCATTTTTCCACCTCGACGGTGCTGCGGGTCAGGACCGGCCACAGGCCATCGATATGTTGACGCAGGGTTTGCCCTTTAGGCGGCACATAGGTGTCATTTTCTTTCGGCAGCGTGAAGTTCAGCTCGACGAAGTGGCGCAGGTCAAAGCTGGCCTGGTTTTTCTGCATCCGGTAATCAGCAAGGATCATCAGCGGATCGCTGTTAGGGATCGCGTCGGCGAAGGTTTTTTGATCGGCAAAGAGCTTCGCGCTCTGGACATCATTGAACAACGGGCCCAGCAGAATATCCGGCGAGGGGGGGGGCGCGGTTTTGCCGTCTTCCGCCTGGACATTCAGGCTCATCAGGGCGAGCAGGGCGCCGCCGATCGCCAGGCGCAGGGTACAGGGCAAAGCAGCGGGACGATGTGCATCAGTACTCGTCATGGGGAGTTCTCCTTATCATTATCGACTGCGGGCCACGACGTTTGGCCATCCAGAAACCTTAGACGAATATCTGCCGCTGCGCGTGTCAGGGGTAACATTTTGCGCGAAAACAGAGGATTTACCTGCCAGGTTTTCTGATATAACCACCAGCAAAGCGGTTAGGTTTACAGGCAAGCCAACGCGCCCGGGAGCCAGTCATGAATCGACGTCAATTTCTGCTGTTTAGCGCCGCTGCGCTGTCTGCGGTGCGGGGCGCGGCGGCCACTGCTCCGGCGCTGACGCTGCCGCTGTGGCCGGATCAACCGCCGGGGGGAGGCG